>Ga0228710_1009097_pt1 | contig 13944 bp, 5 predicted proteins | sample MedpolnodulmetaG_FD_177995 | JGI IMG/M metagenome (GOLD analysis project Ga0228710, IMG submission 177995) | Root nodule microbial communities from Medicago polymorpha collected in Santa Monica, California, United States - pink nodules | ecosystem: Host-associated > Plants > Roots > Nodule...
AAAATAAAAATAAAGTTTTTTTTTTTTTTTGAAGGGAGAACAACATGAAAGTTAATTTTTTTAAAAAAAATATATCAAGAATTTTTTGGCAAGACAGTAAAAAATGTATCGGTTATATATGTATTAAAACTAAAATTTATTATTATTATTAGAAAGTAAAATACAATAACAGAAAACACTTATATAATGTTCTATAAAAAAAAAAAAAACTCCTTCAAAAAAATAAATGTTGTAGTATGAACGAGCGAAAAGACAAACATGATTTTTATTGTATTTTATTTGTTTTGTTCATTTAATTTATTTTGCTTATTTCAGTTTCAAAATTTATATATTATTTGAACTTATCTAAATTTCTGATTAAATTTAAATAAATTTTGGGAAAACATTTATTGTTAAGAACAAATTTATTATTAAAAAAAATCCAACCAAAATTCATAGTTTTTTATGGTATGGATAGTAACTTTTATTTGAAATAAATAAATAGATCATTATTGTTTTGTCAAACCAAAAATAAAAAGACCCTTTACCAACAAAAAAAAGAAGGTAAGAAACAGCGTGAGCTCATAAAAACCAGCATGAGCTAAATAAATAAACCTAGTCACGAAAGAAAAAATACCTATATTCAGCCTTATTCTACATGAATCGAACAACCAACATACATTCCCGAACTAGCTCTCACACGTTACCAACTTAGCCACATTGTAGAATGTGAATCTTTACGGAGGCCGCCCGATATATTTCGATACTAGTTACATTTTTTGGGGGGGCCTAAAACCTTTTGAAAAAAAAATATTTTTTTGGGCCTAAAGCAAGGGCTTGGGCCGGCCCTAATTCGTATTAAAAAAAATAAAACTGATCGGGGGCAAGTTCTAAAGCTGGAATAAAATGATCAACAAGTTTGACATCATCATCATATCCAAACTTTCTTTGCATAGTCCATGGTATCTCACAATCATCATCATTGAAGAAGAGTTAATCGTGTTTGTGAATAAGCCAAAATATTGACTAGCTAGTGCACCGGGAGGGGAAGTGGTGTGGCAGAGGACGAAAGCGATGCCAAAGCCGGGGCTGGTGGGGTTGTCTTGTAAGACGGAGAAGATGAAGGAAGTGGAGAAAGAAGTAATGTTTGTTGAGGAAGGTGAATGTTTCATCGGGAGTTTTGTAGGGTGGAAGGCACAACCGTAAGAGTATTGGTTGGAGTTGCTGATCATGCGGATGACGGGTGGTTGGACGTGGGCGTCGGGGATGAAAGGGAGGTTGGTGGTGGTGGTGAAGGAGTTGTAGAGGAAGTTGAGGGGTTGGGTGGTGGGGATGAGTAGGTGGGGGAGGAGGAAGAAGTTGAAGAGTGAGAGGTCCATGCCGGAGATTTGTTCGTCGGCGAGTGTGAGGACAGGATGAGTAGTTACATTTAAAAGGGTCGCTTGAATATTCAAAAAGAAGTGTTGACCGTTTTTGTTTTAGTCGAAGAAGCTAAACTAATCCATTCAAATTGACGTGAAGAGATTTAAAAAGGATATCTGACTTTTAGTGTGAATTTATACTCTTCCACGCAATAATAGAGATTAATTCAAGGAGAGAACCTTGTTCAAACGAGGAGAGATCATTTTCAAATGTTCTTCTATTGTTGTTTTTGGTTGATTATTATTGAATTGGTGGATAACGTTTGTGTTTTTTTTTATCTTTTGTGTTTTTTTAGTCCACTTTGCTTTGTTGGAATTCGTTGACTTGTCTTCACGACTAGTTTCACGTACTTCTAGTGTGCCTTTTCCAGTCTCTACAAGAGAATGGTTTTGTGAATAGTCTTATCTTAAATAGGGGGGTCTACAAATTATCGATTAGTTTTGCTTGTTTGTTGCTTGGTTTTCAATTTTGTAGTTTTTTTTCTTTGACGGAGTAAATTTTTAGGAATAAAAAACATGCAATAGTCTCTTTTTAACACATTCTTTAATACTTATTCTATTATTAAATGAAATAAATATGAATCACAAACTTTTAAAAAGGATACCACATAAAATGGTGGAATCCACCTTGATTTTACTCAATGATAGACATAATGTTATAGAGAAAAAAGATAATATTTTTAACATCCCTCAAATTCTAATATACATGTGAGTTATATTCCAACATCTAATTGCAATTAAGGCATACGTAACTCAATTCAATTGGTATGGTTAAAGGATTAAAGGAGTTGGTGTGTTAAAGGTCTGGAGTTCAAGTTTTAACAGAGAAAAAAATACTAACATAACAATGTAAGTGACTCTTAGTCGATCACGGTATGCAATTTTGGTTAAGGGTTGGATTAGGACAATCTATGGATGTTTATGTTATACTACACACATATGAAAACTCACTTTCATTCTGATCATTCTCTTCCCTTTGCTACGCCTCTTTATCCATCATCTTTTTTTTTCCAGACAAAATATTAAGTGCACTTAAAAGATACACATACCAGAGAAGTTCGCAAAAAGACTTAAAATGCAAGGAAAAGGAAATAGAGACCGAGATAAAAGACTTGAAATCTTTGACAAAAATGCATCACGTGATAGTTCTCTAATTGCATTCTCATTTGCAGCATCCTCGTAGGGAGCTCCAATCCAAGAACTGAAATCAAAAATCCCAAAATATCAAATATCATTGGCAAGAGTCATCATTGACATCTAGATTCAAGAAAGGCAAGCATATAAAAAAAATTTCATAGCTAGACTTTGTAAAAACATTCAAGAAGCAAAACTTTAAAGTCAAAAGCTTCATTTGTCAAATCAAATCCAATCTTATTATTAGAATAGAATAAAAGTTCAATGTTTGTCAAAAAAATTGATCTCAAATAAGTATAATATTTATAAATAAAGAACACAATACATGAGGTCACGATTCATATTAAAAAAAAAAAAACTGATTGGGGGCAACTTCTAAAGCGGGAATAAAATGATTAGCAAGTTTGACATCATCGTCATATCCAAACTTTCTTTGCATAGTCCATGGTATCTCACGATCCTCGATTTTTAAGAGACCAACGAAAAAAGATTGAAATCCCGCCAAAGTAAGTCCACATTCATTCACAGTTTCACACCTTCCGGATAGTTTCTCCGCAAAAGCTTCACTAGAATTTGACTTGTAGATAGTAATGTTAGATGTTTCACAAATCATATGCAACATAAAGTCACATAATTCGTCCACCCTCCAGGGAACTGCGAATTGGTTCGCGGGAACCGGTTGCCGGTTGTGAACCATGCCCAAATTCGATTATGGATGAAGCTATGTATGTTTGGTTTCGCGTTCAACACCATCAAACGCGTGTTTCAATTGCGAAAGCATGATTCGCAAAGTTGTAGACATGTTTGAGACTTTGGGTTTCAATTGCTAGGTTGAAAATGAAGGGTGATTTTGGTTGAAAATGTGATTCCGCGGTTGAAGATGAAGGGTGATTTCAATTGCTAGGTTGAAACTGTAGTCTTTATTTTTGGTTGAAGCCTTTAGTCTTCGAAAATTGTTGTATACACATTTGCTAAGGCTGAAAAAAACATGTAAAAGACGAAAAGCTCCGGCGGCAATTAACTGCCGAAATTTTAAAGAACCAGCGCTAGTTAACTGCCGAGGTTTCTTCGGCAGTTAACTGCAGATAATCTGTTATAAGAACAGAACAGACATAGGAGTTTCCAAAACTCCATTGTTGCGTTTTTCTTTCTCCTAGGTGTGATTTTCAGCCATTCCAAACCAATTTCAATCACAAAATCAAGTAAGTGTTTTGAATCCTATTGCATTAGTTTTTTGTTATTGAATTGTTTGATTTTTTTGGAATTTTGTTGACATATTTAAGTTTTGTTGATTTTAGATTTGATGATGATTTTGTATTGATTCGTTATATGTTGTTTAAAATAGAATTGTGTTAGAAATTGTTAGGAATTGTTAGAAATTGGTAGGTATTTGAAATTGTTAGAAATTGTTTAGGTTTTAGAAATTGTTAGAAATTAGAAATTGTTTTCATTTTATGATAATTTAGGTTTAGGTTTAGGTTTAGGTTAGAATTGTTTAGGTTTAATGGATATTTCAAATAAGATTGACATATTGTTGTAGAATTGTTAGAAAATTATGGTAGAATTTTTAGGATTAGTTTAGGTTTTGATGAATTGTTGTAGAGTCGTTACGATTAGTTTAGGTTTGTTATGAATTTTTGTTGTTATGAATTTGTGATAGAATTGTTACGATTAGTTATGGTATACTTTTTATGATTAGTTTAGGTTTTGATGAAATATTGTAGAATTGTTACGACATGATGTAGGTTTTGATCGTCAATTTGTTTATGTAGATATGTCTTAGAATCAGGGAAACGTTGAGTTGAACAAAAAGGAGAGTGATGACAAGAAGAAAGAAAAACTGCCTATGACATGGCACAGAATCACATGTGATGATTCCGTCAAAAAGAAGGATTCGAAAGTGCTGGTGTACAATCAGTCGAGGTTGAGAAGGAGCGGGAGGACATGCTATTTTGGTCCTCAACCAAAAGCAGGTGCCCCAGGGACTGTCGCGGGCAACCTGATTGACTTGTGTGACGAGGAAGATGCTTGAATGTAGTGGCTTGTAATACCTAATTGTTTTGGTTCTTTTTTATGTTTTTTATATGTCGCGCGCATTTTGCTAGATTTTCCTTGACATTATGGTGCTTTTGAATAAAAATCGCGTTTTGAATAATTTCGATTAAAGTCGCGTTTTGAATAATTTCGATTAAAGTCGCATTTTGAATAATTGTGTATTCGAATAAAAACTAATTAAATCTAACGTGAATTCGAATAATCAAAATTTCGTAATGAATAAATAAATTTGAAAAGTGAATAAATAAATTAATTATTGTACCATTCAAAACAACATGTATTATGCTGAATCAACTATATATGTTATCTCATTACATTCGGGGATGTACCTTCCAACTACAACAGTTGTCTTACCCCTGAATGGGGTAAATTCAAACTTGCTAAACAGCAGGACTCAAGCGTTCATCCAACATTTATATAGTTCCATTCAAAAAATTAAAATTTTGTTAGGATTGGTTTAGATGACGGTATTCAAGTGTCAAAAGAATGAGGTGCATTCCTTGACACTTTAATACCTTCATTTAAACCAGTCTAACAAGAATTTAATCTTTTGAAAGGAACAATAGAAATGTCGGGCGAATGTTTGAGTCTTGCCGTTTAACAAGTTTGAATCACCCCATTCAAAGGAAGACAATTGTTGTAGTTGGAAGGTGCATTCCCTACCTAATCACGATCTTCTGGCGGAATCAGACTCTTGATAATATCTTTAGTTGATCTTAACAACGTTACCCGCATATTGATCCACTGGAACATGTTGTGCTCCCAAAACATGCTCGTCACGTTTTCGTCATTCGTTAATTCCACCAAAGTGAATGATATTCTCCCCCCGTCGAGCGTTGGACGTTTATACCGAACATATTCCACCCTCCTTGTGTCTCTGGGGTTGACTCCTTGTTTGAATTCATCCAGTTGATCCTTGAGACCTCTTAACGTTACACCACGGCACCGAACCTTCAACCTCTGAGGTTCTCCGTCGTTGAATTGTGCATGAACGTCGATCCACCCCGCCATTGTTTCAAATCTACACAATAAGAAATTAAAAAAAATCAATAAAAAACTCATTCAAACATTTCATCAAACACTTGGAGTGCAAATTATACATAAACCCTAAATATCATAAAAACAACCCTAAACTCTAAAAAAAACATAAAAATGCAAAAAGTATAACAAAATTATTCAACTTATATCTACTCTTAAAATAAATCATATCCTCTTACTAAAATAAAAAATAAATATAAAAACCAAAATAAAAAATAACCCTAAAATTCTAACCAAAATAAACTATAAAAATGAATTATAACATGTAAATCTACTCAAGAACTAAAATAAAATAAATCTATTCAAAAACTAAAAAATAAAAACATTTATAACAACTTAAATGTAAGTTAATAGCATTATAATTACTTACTTGTAATTTTGCTGGATTTGGTTAGGTTTTTTAGAGAGATTTTTGAGAGAGATTTGAAAGAAAAAAATTGGTAAAATGAGAGTAATAATAGATGAGAGAGCTTCTGCCAGATTTGTAGCAGGATTGCAACGGCAATTAACTGCCAAAGAAACCTCGGCAGCTAACTACAGCCGGTTTTGGACTTCCTCGACAGTTAACTGTCGAAGGGCATTTTAATCTTTTACAAGTGTTGCTCAGCCTTCTCAAATGTGTCATCAACAATTTTCTTAGTCTTCTTCTGCTTCTGAATGGTGATATGGGCTTTAACCAAAATTTGCTTGCAAGCCCGTTAATTTTTTTTCTCTTTTGACCCCCCTAATTAAATATTTTTTTATCAGTAACGTATCGATTATTATATTTGAACGTACCACAAACCCAAACAGCGTACCGACTCTGTATACCTTTCACATATCTAGTTTTTGAAAGTCACGAAACGCATACCCAAATTTGTACCACGTACTGGAGCAAATTCTGAACCATATGACTATGATAACATACAATGAAATAAGCTTATAATTATAATAATAATCAGGCTAGCCTGGTTATAATATTTGGATAAAAAAAATGAGCCACAATTTTGATGTACATAACATGAAAATCATTCAGTTCAGTGCCATAAAGGCGCCATCTCTGTCATGGTCGCTAAAAGCTTCAACTTCGTCTATGAATCTCAGAAGTTCATCACATAGGCTCTCTTACTTTAGCAGTTCTACAAACATGAAGCCCTATTGTTAGCCTGTGTTTTCTTTGATCATTTTCGACAAGTGTTTAATAAGTGGAGTTACAAAATCCTCAAAGTCCACAATTGGAAGTATTGTTTTTGACAAAGAAGAGAAAGCTTTAGACATAAAGGAATGGTTCGACAAGGATGATTTTCGACAGGCTTATTTGATTTTCAAATAAGTTCAACTTCTTCTTAAAAAGGCAGATTCAAAGGCTCAGACACGTAGCAAGCATGCTAAAGCATTTGAAAAAGAGTAGTTTCTAGCTGTTGGTTTGATTAGTTATTTTCTCTCATGTATATATAGTAGTTTCTCAAAGAAAAAACGGGTCACAAATTATTTATGCAAAAGTTCATAAAACTCAAAGTATCAACGTCTAGATAAAAGAGTCACAGAATGTATGTAACATGATTTGGTGAACCATCTTTAATTCAATGTAATGCAATTTACTTTTCTTTAAGTTTCGTTGTTTTCTACAACTTTAAGTTCTTACTTGTTTTACATCACTTATTTCTATCGAAAGACAGTTATCTTCATCCTAAAAACAGTTTTCGTCATCTTGTTCATAAAGCAAATTATGAATATGATGAACATACATACATTTTATGGAAAAAAGATTGCACAACATGTTTTATGATTCCTAGTTTGATCCAACTTGTAATAATCAAAACTAAACTTATTGTTTACCAAAAACATTAGTAAACACCTATCTCATCTACCTAATAAGGGGAAAATAATAAAATTCAATATGCAACTCAATGACGGAACCAAAAATAAATATTAAGGGTGACGAAAATAACATACATTAATTAGTAAAAATGAACATCGAGGAGAAAAGTGGAAAAAATCATTTTTTTTATTAATTTTTTTTTTCTGTTGTAAATTTTACTAAAAAAATTATATGAAGAAATTGGCAGTGAAATTTTGCATTTTATGGCATTGTGACAAATCATATGCATTTTATGGCCTTTTTTGCATTTTACTCATCCTAGGACACTAGTTAACATAGTTAAAATTAAAAAAATTCTATTAAAAAAACAATACTTTGACTTTCATAAAATAGAAAATTTCACTTTTCATTACTTCCCAACACAAAATTTCTATATTAGTTTCATTAACTAGTGTCTTGGGACACTAGTTAGCATTTCCTTAATAAAATAAGTATGAATGAAGTTTTGGGTGTAGCTAGATGTTTTATGAGTGTACCTAGAAAAATTCTATTTTTATTGGGGCCCAAATTTTTAAATTAAAACATGGCTTATAAATTGTTTGCGACGACTCTAATGGTAGTCTAAAGTTTGTTGAGAATTAAATAAAGTCTGACAAAAATTGTTCAAATAAAAAATTAAATTTAAGTTATTCCGAATGATTCATCTTTACATAAAACTCATTTTAAAAAAGTTAGATGAAGTTGATTAACCACTTGAATTTAATCGCTTGATGTATATAATATTATTTAGAAGGAATCCTTTAAATTATGTTAAAATATCTAATAATATAGTTGTCACTTTGTTACATTGGCAAAATGCCTAACATTGTTTTATTAATGTACAATTCTTTAGTTTACTATAGGAAGAGAGCAAGGAAGATCTATACAGGTACTTGATACTCCAGCTCCACTCAAGTTCTATGTTTAATGCTTACAAAGGTATGATAATAAAAAATAGTCTAAGTGTTTAATTTTTTTCTATGGTATCGTTTCTTTTAATTAACTGTTTAATTTGGATCTCTTTTGAAAAAATATATCGTCTAAAATAGATATTTTTTTAAAAAAATATATGATTTTTGTCATGTGGAATCTTTTACCAATAAATATTTAAGTCAGTGAATGTCAAAATCTCTTTTTTAACTTATAATATATGAGTTTGAAATAATTTCTACTATTTTTAGGTAAATTTTCAAAAAGAAACTTATTTTTAGAAATACAAAAAAAAATATGTTCTTTTAAATCTAAAGCAAACAGGCTCATTGATTGCATTAAAGTGTGATACCCAGCAGAATGAGACAACATAACAAGAGAATAAATCATCAATTTAATATTCAAACTATCATCCTCACTCAAATTTGATCCACGAATTATATAAAGTAATATACTCTATAGTCCTTAAATTATTATTAATCCATCAAAATATTCTTTGAATCATCGTTCTTTCTCTTTGTTTATAAGGTAATTAATTGATGGATTAAGTTGATCGATTCATAATAGTTTATAAACTACTTTGTATATTTTTATAGTTTGGAGAGTAAGAATTGGATAGAGAATGATAATTTAGAAATCAAATTGATAGTTTACTCTAATCAATAATTTGGAGAATATGATAATTTCTTTGTACTAAAGAGCAAACTACATATATTAATATATTAAATCTTTGAAAAACAAGAGTTTTTATCGGTTTGCCAAAGATTTTTTTTTGAAGAATATTTTATTTATTTAATGATTTATACTTTCTACGGAATATACTTTATATTTTAAGTTAAAGAATTTATAATTTGTAAGGTATTCTCAATATTTTATTTTATTATTAATATTTTAAATTTTAAATTAAGGAATATAAAAAGAATATTCTGTATAGATAATAGTTTATCCATTTATCCATATATACACTGGACATCGTCTTGAAATGTGGGGTAACTTTGAATATGATGAATAATATAGGAAGCATGTGGCAATGTAAGGTGTGTTCTGAGACAGAAGCATATGAAACCGATCGAGTCAGCATGTACTAAATCATCAAACAATACGTGTCATGAGTAGATGAGACTAAGACAAAAGAAAACCCACACTCATCCATGCGTGGAGTTATGTCTATGGTAATGCACCACCATGCATGAGAATTGAGATGACAGAGACTTAGAACATGGTCTAAGAAGGATCAAGATGTCTGGTCCATAGGGCCAAGGGTGCTGAAATGAGTGGTAATGCATGTAATGTCTTAGTAATACTGTTTTGAGTTAGTTAACTATCAGTTGTTGTACCCAACTTAGATTCGCAATGACACTTATGTCTTCGTCTTCAAGTTATATTTTTTGCGTGGCTAGCAATTAGGAAAAAAAAAGGTGGTAAGAGACATGAAACATGGTAGTTCTTAAGGTGGGTGTTAATTTGATGTTAATATTTCAACTTTGATGATTGATCACCTCATGACATAATGGAAGTCAGGACAAGCTAGAGTATCTATATTCTCTTGTAGTCATTCTCTCAATAAAATATTTTTTGCTGAAAAAATGATAGGAGGTGGGACATTCTAATTCTAGATGTTTCCATTGTTTATTTATATAATGGAAAATATTAACTAGTGTATCTGGAACAAGCTATTTATAGCAAAAAGGGATCTCACAATGTCATCGCGATATGTATTGTATATAGCCAAGTCTGACTTTTATTTACAAACCTAGTATCATTCCATCCATCCATGTATTGTATGAAAAAAAGATCCAAGGGGCATTAATCCATTCGCGAGCAATTCGTGAAATTGAGTTTGCTGCAAATAGCAAAACTCTAGTTAAAATATCTTGAAACATGTGTAATCAAACTCTTAAAAACATAAAAAAAAATTAAAAAAAATGCTCTTAATAGCATGACCTTTATATAGTTATAAAGCATGCACATACGTAAAAATATATCAATATAGTTCAAGTCAGAAAAAACATAAAAGTACAATGTAGAAATAACATAAAAGTAAAAAGTCATATCTACATGATTAATTCATCTTAATTGGGATACAATATATAGCATATCACAATTTATCAAGAGCAATTACCATTTATTATATTATGATCACTTTGGATTGCGTAAATAAGTTTGGTCGGCTAGAAATTCAAAACCGATTGACCTATCACGAACTATTTTTAAATATCGTCTAGCGTTTTCTAAAGCTTGTTATTAGGATCACATGTTAACTACTTAAAAATTCATTTTTTATCATTATCTTTCATGAGTTGAGTTATATAAAATTCAGCCTAGACTCCTGATTTCTCCCCTATATGTATAGAATTTTAGACAGCATGATATACATTGGCCTATATGGTGTATATATGGACACGTTTCTAAGCACAGTACCAGTAGAATATAGCTCGATCGACAGGAATATATATAAATATATAATTATAAAGAATCTGGTTGTTTGATGTTACAAAGAAAGAATCTTTTGTGAGTCATAGGTTTCATGATGTTTGCGGTCACAATTGAATTGCGACGGTACATGTTTTTAGATCCTTAGGCTTGAGAAAGTATCAATGGTGAAAAAGATCAAATGTACAAACGTTAAAAAGTTGGCGCATAGAAATATTGTCATATCCATGTTATTAAAAAATAATTAGAGGAGGTGAATCACTGGCATCAATTATGAAGCCTAAGATACTCGTACGGCTACGAGTATGATATGATACGGCTAAAATACGTTAACAAAAATTTTATACTAAAACTTATATGCATTAAAACTTATATGCATGTAAAATACTTGAAAAAATAAACATTTTATTACTCTTGATTATTAAATAATACATTTGATCAAAATAAAAAATGTAAAGTTTTCTTATAAACCATATTATATTTTCATTCATATGTTGAGATATCAAGAGAAGCATCATTAATTAGTTGAATATCTTCTCTCTCGTTACCTTCATCTGCAAGAAGTATAATTTTAAGCGATTCATCAAGAATCAATTCTATTGATGCATATCTAAACTTGAATCATATACATCTCCTCTGAATTTCACAACATTGTCTCACTCTTTTACCCTTCATTTTTCTAGGATACATATATGTAAAGTATCTTATAAGTATCCTTGTGTATCTGTGGAGTATCTTAAAAGTACCCGATAAAATATTTTTTAAAAATTAAAATATTTAATTCAGATACTTCATGGGTATGTATCCGAGAGTATCCGTGAAATATCAGTATCTGATACGGATACGTCTCCATTTTGAAGTATTCGGGCTTCATCAAACACAATATCCGTCATATTTTAAATTAAAACCAATAAGTTTTGACAACTTTTAAAATTTGAGTGTATTTTAAACTTGATATTTAAATTAAGAGTTAAATGAATTGATTTTTGATTTTCTTTTTTCATCATTACAGTTATGATAATCAAATCTTATTTACCAAAAGTATGAGGGAAATAATTTTTAATTTTTTTTTATTACTCATGATAATGAATATCGATTACTTTTTACAATAAAATGTAAAAAAAATTGGTATGATTCTTATAAACAATGCAACCATCCTTTTTTTCTATGAATTGATATTTTATAAAATACAAAAATCGATAAATAGTTCTTTATTTTTTATTACAACTGATCAGAAGGTGACTACTGATGCGGTGTACGTGTAGACACTTGATGCTCATGTCAATATTGAGTTTAGAATGGCAGTTAGATGAGAGATCTAACCATGGGGACTGCTTCGAGTCCCCCATATATAGTGTGGAGGTGTATGTCTCATTGCAAGGTACACATAAGGCTCAACGGTTATGGATTCGTGGAAACAGTAACTGTCAAGCGAGATTCCACCCCCCCGGAAAGAGGATGTATTGCGAGTAAAGTGATAAAATGCTAGATTTGAGTTGCTTTGAATTGGACTATGCAAATCAACTCGAGAGCATTTACTCAGTCCAGAACAATTTTGTAATATAAAAATCGACAAATAACTCTTCATTTTATAAAAATGATAGTTAATTTATTGATTTAGAAAAACAAATACACCAATTCACTTTCTTTTTTTTACACACCAGTTCACTTCTATGTCTACCTAGAAGCTATCATACGTTTTATATTGATTTTTTTATTTATAAACATAATCAATTTTATATTGAATCTTTAATTTCACATTCTCATTAAAACTAAATATAAACTTTAGTACAAATTTTAAACTTAAATATCACTTTTTTTAAAAACATTAAATATCACATTATTATTATTAACAAAAATTAATGTAAATTAAATATGAATAATGCTAAAGTGCACGATTAAACTTTTCGTGCAAATCCCACGAACCCCTCAACTAAACTCCTTCCTCCATTAAATATTCACTCGAAGCATTTTATCCGGACATACTTTCTTCATGTGCATCATGGTATCAGAATAGATCACCACTTGAGGACGTGAACCGCACAGGAGAAAAAGACAGCCACTAAAATCAAATATTAACATATGACAAATTGGTGAATTAAGGATATAGGTTATACGGTAAATTAGTGAAATTAGGCTGGGCATTCGATTGTGCTTGTGCTTTTTAAATTCCTAGCGCGTGGGTACGTCTGAGTTCCATCACTATGCTAATGAGCTACATGTTATTAGAAATTTCATGTATAAAGATTTGACTGTATAAAGATTTGACCATATCACATCATTTTTTAAGGGAATGTTAGTGCAGACGTTCTAGCAAAGATGAGAGTTATAAACTTAAACCCTTTGATTGTGCATTAAAAGTCTCTTGTTAGTTTATCTTCACCTTTGTTAGCTCATGCTCTTGGGGTGTTGACAACTCTAAAAATAAAAAGTCATTTAGTACAACGATTAATGTTCCTTTTAGTCTTGTCTTTGTTAAGTTTTTAAGTTATGATATTGAAACACAATTTTTGCACAAATACACAACACATCGTATTTCTCTACAGTACACACACGTTACAATCACACCCCATACCCCTTCTCTTTACTATTCATCAACCCGATCCCCTCTCTCCACTGCTTCTCTATGTGCCCCTCAACCTGAGCTCTCTCGCTGGTGACCAACCACCATCGATGTCGGCGACCTTGCATTGACATTGTGTGGGATGTACTTCATCACAAAAAATATTCAACATTTTCCCTAATAAAACACCGTTTCATTCCAAATATGATGATCATTATTTTTGCTATCTCCGATTTTCTATTTTTTAGTCAAACAATAGTGACTAAAAATTCAAACCCATATGTAATATTCTTACCAATTAAGTTAAGTTAACCTCTTCGACTTTCTATTTACTATGTCGGAATATGGGAGGCACTTCAGTGCCTTTAAGGCGGGAAAGACATGTGACTTTGGATGTTTATTAAAGTAAAAATAGTTTCATAACACATGTAACAGAATAAAGTTTGGATCTATTTTGCGCTTAAATTATAAAATTATAAATTAGATACTAAAAGTGTACCTTTGTATCAATTCTTGAAGCATGAAAAATTCTTCAAAGATGTGAAGACTCT
>Ga0228710_1009104_pt1 | contig 13937 bp, 8 predicted proteins | sample MedpolnodulmetaG_FD_177995 | JGI IMG/M metagenome (GOLD analysis project Ga0228710, IMG submission 177995) | Root nodule microbial communities from Medicago polymorpha collected in Santa Monica, California, United States - pink nodules | ecosystem: Host-associated > Plants > Roots > Nodule...
CACGTTGGGTGAACCACTATAACTCTTTGTGTGTTCTTTCTCTTCCCTTCACTCTTTACTTACTGCAAACACAAAACACACACAAACACATTTACTTTGTTAAATTGTTTTTTACACTCTCAGACATTAGAACGTTCTGAAGTCTGGTACTAACTTAATCATTCCAAGGTTCAACTTGAGAATTACTTTTTAAGTTACAGAATAATTTTTAAAGGGTCACAGTTCAAACCCCCCCCCCTTCCCTGTGACTATTTTATCTACTTCAATATTAGGTAAGCAAAGTTGGAAATTTGTCTCAATATTGCAATCTCTTGTTTCCCATATTTTTGAAGCCATGTACTTTTCTACAAAAAGCTATCTCACGCCCCCCCGGGGTGAAAATCCTACCTATGTTTGACGTAGTATTCTTTGCACTCGATTTATTGTTCGTGGTGGATCATGGTGGAGTATAGGTTTAAGCACCTCTATTCCCATTCTTGATGAACCTTGGCTATTAAATGGTGGTTGTATCAGTGGTAATATCTCAGGGGCACATTTTGTTTTAGACTTTAAGGTGGATAGTTTAATGGATACTAATTCTAAAAGTTGGAATGGTGATTTAGTGAATTTATTTTAGTGAGGACATAGCTACCTATTCTAAATACGCCAATGTTTAATTAGGTTGCAAATGACATGTTGATTTGGAAAGTTGAGAAAAATGGTTTGTATTCTATATGAAGTGCGTACATGTTATGTGTTGAGGATTTGGTTGGTAGGACACATTTGAGGCGCCCGAGGTTCTGAGCTGGCATTTGGCGGCTACAGGTTCCTTCCAAGGTGAAGAACCTTATTTGGCAATTGTGCAGGGGCTTTTTGCCAACGCGTGTTTGTCTTAAGGACAAAGGAGTCCCTAATTCAAATCATGAAGGTCTTGCTCATATTATTTTTTAGTGTCCTTTTGCGATGCAAGTGTGGCAAATGGCGAGTATTTGGAGTGAGGTTAACTATACTTTTCTTGTCATTAACTCGACCATATATGCTATTTTTTCTTTGTTACAAAATTTATCTCATGAACATGCTCAACATTTGTTATCCATTTGCGGGAGTTTATGGAAGCACCGTAACCTTAAACTCTGGAAGAACGAGATTAAACTTTGTGCGAACGTAGTTGACTGAGCGCATTACCTCATTGAAAACTGGCAGGATGCTAGTATAACTCTTAGTTCGAGTAGGAATAAACAAACCACTCCGGTTTCGCACACAAGGCTTCCCATGCTGTCACATTCCTCGTCAACTGCAGGCTGTGATGTGCATTGGCAAAGGCCAACCCCTGGTCGTCTCAAGTGCAATATTTATGCTTTCTTTTCGTAGTCTATGAATCGTATATGCATTTGAATAAGTGTGCACGACGATGATATAGCTTTTGTTCTAGTCAAAACCATGAGTTTCTATCCTTTATGTTCTGTTCTTGTTGGTGACACTTTAGGTTTGTTTACTGCTAGGTATAGAATGGTTAAGCGAGATGCATATGTACAATGTCGACTTTGTAGCGGATTCTAAAACAACCAATGACGCTTTTCACTCCAACAAACCTGATGTTTCAGAATTTAGTCATATCATATCAGGATGCGAGAGACTCTTTCATTCACAGTTCACAAACTCTCGGGTGGAGTTCAACAGACGACAAACAAATGCGGTAGCTCATGCTTTAACTGAAGAATCGTGTTATCAACTAGTTCAATATTTATTTTTATATCCTTCATTGTATTACCGATATTATTGTTAATGAAATACATAAGCCTTTTCTTCAAAAAAATGTAATTTTTTAGGGGACATATGTTCTTTAGCCGAACTCATTTGTTTTTGTTTATTATTGACACTGATGATTATTAAAGATTTTTTTTTTGACGCAATGATTATTAAAGAATTAATAGTACGTGAAATATACCAAAGGGAAATAAATAAACAGTACAGTTTGTTATAATTGTCAAAAAATAATAATTTAACTTTAATATAAAAGTATCATCTTTCTCATTTATAGGAAGAATATGTCCTCCAACTTCAATTAAATGGAAATGAATAACCAGTGTTCTGGACTTTTTATTGGGAGAACATTCTGGATTTATTTTTTTATTAATGTGTTCTGTAGCTTCTTGTCATGTTCTTTTAGTTTTATTCTGTTGTTATAATCTTGATATCCCAATCCTCGAATCATGTTGTATAATATGAAGAATATCATTTCCCCTCAAGAATTTTGACGTTGCTACATATGATGTGGCTTGTGCAATTTTATTTTTGTCGCAATTTACTAAGAAATATATACTTTATGGATTCAAATACAAACAAACAGGCCACCTAACATGGACTTTAAAGGAACTACTTAAAAAAAATAATAAAGCATCCATTAATTCCTAAATCATCACAGTGTCTTATGCTTAAATTTTTTTTGTCTTCTCAATTTAATCTCTAAACTATAAAATCTATTAAATAATATATATAAACTATAAAAATATACTAAATAGTTCTAAACTATACGAAATCCATCCACACAGTCCTTAAAGTATATGAAAATCCATAGATGTATTCTCCAATATCTCAATACCAAGAGCTAAAATGATGAATTTCATATGATTTAAAGACTATAAAATACTATATTTTTATAATTTATAGACTAAATTGGTGATAGATTGATGATTCATAGGCTAAATTGATGGTTTATTCATTTTGATAGTTTATAGACTATATTTTTATTGAAAAAAAATAACTTTTAATACATCATTTTCCAACACAATCTTTTCATATTTCTTTTTTTAATTATTAATGTCCGAAAGACACTCATTAACATTTTTTAAACAAATACTTTCTTCGGTTCACAATGAAGAGAAAGTCTTACATAAATACAAACACAAATAAAATTATTTAGCCACACGCACAACAATAAAAAAAATTAAATGATAAATAAATTTGTCACATCTTTCAACATCATTAAACCAATTTATCTTAAAAATAAAAAACATTTATGTAAGCGTGTCAAACTTTTTACATTTATGTTTGTCACTAAGTAAGTATTTCTCCTTATCCATTAACCTTACTACTAATTATTCTCTAGTAAGAAAAAAAAATATTGGTATCTGGTTGTTTTACTGGTATCCAATTGTTAATATTTTTTACTACTGAATAAGATGGAATTGGATACTAGTGATTAGTGATTAAAAAGTAGATTTTTTTTTGTTATATTTTTTTCCTTTTTAAATAGACGAAGCACTAAATACTACATAAAACTCACACACATAAGTGTGAGATCTCATATTCGAATCACAATGAAAGTGTCCAACATAAGAATAATTATATCAACATTACCAATTTTTTTATTTCAATTGGGTATCTCTACATGCAATTGCAAACACTAATCCAACGAGTTAGTAGAGCCATAATAGATGACAAAAACAAATCCACTTAAAAAATTTAAGACTATTACATTCCAATGCTGGATTCAATCAAATTTTTTTATTAATCTAAAAAAAAATCTTTTACCATTTCATCAAAATATTTTTCAATATATCGACATTTCAATTGAACTGAACTAAGACATACCGACAAATTAAAACATAATTTGTGTTTATATATAAGTCTAAATGCATAAATTATGAGTAGTAATAAGTATTGTTGTGGTGGGCAAAAGAGAGTTCATTTCCATAACTGCCAAACCGAAAAGAGCTGTATACATTGATTATTGTTATTGTAAAACACACTCACACACATAAGAAGTATCGCCACTATTCAATCACACACATTTGGCTTTTTCTTCTTTCAAACCCCAATCTCTCATTCATTCATCTCACTACTACCAACAATATTAACAACTCTCTCATTCTTTCTCCTTCATTGACGATCTCTACGAAGCAAAATACCCTTATAATTATTTCAACAACACACTCTTTCTCTTTCTATCTATATCTCTTCTTCTTTCTCTCTCCTTTTTCGGATCTCTACTCAATTACTGGTAATAATAATTCTCTTATACCCTTTTTATCCAATTACTATATCATGTTCATTTTCCTCAATCTTAGAAACATGTTTCATTGTTTTTTAGGAATATGTTTCATGTTTTTTTTTTTTGATGAGTTGATGAATCAATGACCCATTTTTTGATTTTTGGTTTTTGTTAATTCTTTTTCATTGTTACTGTGATTTTATCGAAATTAAGCTTAATTAAGTTAATGGGCTAGTTAAAAGTTTTGTTTTTGGCGTTAAGATCGAGGTAAAGTTTTGTCTTTTACACTGTTTTTTAGTATTGATTTCTGGGTTTTGTTCGATATGATGTTCATTTTCCTCAATGTTAGGAACATGATTCGTTGTTTTTTATGAACAATTGGACATGTTTCATTTTTTTTTTTTGATGAATCAATGACCCATTTTTGGATTTTGGGTTTTTGTTGAATCTTTCTCATTGTTACTATGATTTTATCGAAATGAAGCTTAATTAAGTTAATGGGGTTTTTAAAAGTTTACTTTTTTTTTTGGTGTTTAGATCGAGGTAAAGGTTTTTGTATCTTTTCTTAATGAAGCAATGGTTTTTTATGATATGTAATTAGATACTCACAGTGATCTTCTTCTGGGTTTTGTTGATTTTGTATAATTTTTCATGAATAATAGTTTAGTTTTATAAATATAATTAGATGCCAGTGGTGATCATTTTTCTGGGTTTTGTTGATTTTGAAGACTTTTCACAAAGTAATGGTTTTTGTTTTTGATATATAATTAGATACTGGTAGCGATATTTTTTCATTGTTTTGTTGATTCTGAATTATATTCTATGAATTTATAGTTTAATTTTAACCACCAGGCAATCCGGCCTGGTGGTGAAGGGTTCAGACCTACGAGTGTGCTCCTCTGTGAGTCTCAGGTTCGAATCCTTTTAAGTGCCAACAATTCCTGTGTTGGGCCGTCCATACAGGGCTTTGCTCTGACTTCAATTGGGTCCCCTGTTAGTGAACAGTTGGATTGTCCTTTGGATTAGTTGGACTTTGGTCCGGATACCGAGTTTCGTATTGTTTTTATGATTTTATAGTTTATTTTATCATATATAATTAGATACTGGTGGTGATTTTTTTCTGGGTTTTTGTGTTTTTGTCCTGTTTATAGATTTTGGTGATTTGGGGGATTGAGTTTGAAGGAGTGTGGTTAGGAAATATGGCTTCCTCTTCTGCAACTCTTGCTGGTTCTGCTGCTTCTGATCTTCTGAGGAGTTCGACTGGCGGTTTCACTGGTGTCCCTTTGAGAACCTTGGGAAGGACAGGGCTGGTTTTGAAAAGAAGGGATTTAACAGTTAGTGTTACTGCTAAGTTGAGGAAGGTGAAGAAGAGAGACTATCCATGGTCTGGTAACCTTGATCCCAATGTTAAAGGTGGGGTGTTGACTCATCTCTCTCCTTTCAAGCCACTCAAAGACAAGCCAAAGCCGGTCATTTTGGATTTCGAAAAGCCTCTTGTTGATCTGGAAAAGAAGATCAGCGATGTAACTTTTCTAATTTTTTCTGTTGTTAGTGTGTGTGTGTGGATATATTTGCTTTGTTTACTGAAGTGAGAATGAATTAGGTATAAGAGTATATTTTTCAAAGTTGCTCTAATTGTAATGTTTTTTTAATGGTTGAGAACAGGTTCGGAGGATGGCCGAGGAAACTGGTTTGGATTTCAGTGATCAGATTCTCTCATTGGAGAATAAGTACCATAAGGTTTGACTGTAATAACGATTAAATGTTATTCCGGAGAAAATTTGATTACTTGAATAATAGGATTGATGATGAATACTAGATCGAATCATGTGTGCAATCTTGCTAGGTTTTGAATTGTGATTGCGGTTGCAATTGTGTATCAATCTTTGGGACTTGGATTTCCTGCTGTTACAGCAGTTTTAACAGATCAGGACCGTCCGATCTGATCTGATGGTTAAAATCATAAAGCTGATGTGTAAAATATATTAGGGTATGTTATGCTGAAGAATGTTGTGTTTTCATATCGTGCTGGTATGTTGTGAGTGTTATTTACCTGGACTTGCGTATATTGCACTTTTACTTGACCTTATAATTAGTATACGTAAAATAAAAGGTTTGTAATAGTTATTCATATATCATGGTTTAAACATATACTGTTTCTTTTCCTTATATTCCCCAAAATTTTCACCGGTAAACGCTGGTAAAATTCTCATGCTTTCACCGTCTCCATTGATATTTCAGGCTTTAAAGAATCTATATACACATCTAACTCCTATACAGAGGGTCAGCATTGCACGACATCCTAACAGGCCAACTTGCCTTGATCACATCTTTAACATAACTGATAAGGTCTTCTAAATATTATTTCTGTTTTAACTTTTTTCACTTAGATATGTAATTTCTTGCATTCTTATATTTTAATTGGTTGATTGTTATTGAACCACTACCTGTAATAGAATTCTCATTTTTCCTCTTTTTTGCAGTTTATGGAACTCCATGGTGATCGAAAAGGTTATGATGATCCTGCTATTGTTACTGGTTTAGGGAGTATAGATGGTAGGACCTACATGTTTATAGGCCACCAAAAGGGTAGAACTACTAAAGAAAATATTAAGCGTAACTTTGGGATGCCAACTCCACAAGGGTATGTCCACTAGAATTCTAATTGATACTGAGTAATTCACTACTTGTTAAGTGTTGTCAAACAGCCGTGATAGCGGCACTATAGCATAGAGGATTTTGATGTGCAATGCAAACTGCGACGCTATCCTAGCTTTGCTATTAGGACAATTGCGGTCGCTACACCAGTTTCTGCTGGCTCATGTAGCGGCAGCAGTGGAAAAAAGACAATTTAAGGGTTTTTTTTTTTAAAAAAAATAAATAATATAAAACGGAAGTGCATGTATGTGTGCCAAATAGGACCTATTTTAAAGCAGAAAACCGAGGAATCAATAATTATTACTCCTTTATTCCCAGTAATACGTGGTCGTTTCAATGTGTAAGCTATGCTCTGCTTCCATTCCTTTTTTATTTGTACGCACTATGCAGCATGCCTTTTTTTTTAATATATAATCGACTTATTTCAACCACTATGTTGCTTTCTTTATTTGCTTGCAACACTATTTGCTATTTCACTTGGAGGATTTTTGGTTTTCCACTATTTTTCACTATCTGCTATTGATAACACCATATGATATGAATTCGGATGAATCGTATAAATTTACATGCTGTCAATTTCTCCCCATTTGACACTGACAGATGGTAAATTTTCAAATCAAACAGTTATAGGAAAGCTCTACGCTTGATGGAATATGCAGATCATCATGGATTCCCAATAGTTACTTTCATTGACACCCCTGGGGCATACGCTGACCTCAAATCTGAGGAACTTAACCAAGTATGTCGCTAGTTATCCTTTAGTTATACTTTGGCATTGTTCTTGTTACCATGGTAATCCGTTTGATAATGATCGACTTTCATGTATGCAGGGTGAAGCAATTGCTCATAATTTGAGATCCATGTTTGGTCTGAAGGTGCCAGTTATTTCTATAATTATTGGGGAAGGTGGATCTGGAGGTGCCCTTGCCATTGGATGCGCTAATAAATTACTCATGCTTGAAAATTCATGCTTCTATGTTGCCAGGTGATTTAATTTATAACTCCATCATTTGCAAGTTTTATAATATTTACATTAATTTTTTCAATCATGTGCCTTTCTTTTGTCCTCCCTTCCAATAGTGCATGTTAGATGAATCTTCCTGAGTTTCTTTGTAATGATGTTTTCTTTTCAAATTATATGTGGCCAACTCTGTAGTACTGACACTTCAGATTGAAGGCGTGTCCTATGGTCGGCAATGACACGAAACTGACACATGTGATTACATTCAATTAATCCATTTTCTTAAAATTTTACTGGTGTCAACGTCAATGTCGTGTTCAGTGTCTGTCCTTGCTTCGTAGGTGCCCAAAAATTTTCGTAGTTTTGTATTAACATTATATATTGTTAGTACAGAATTGTGTTGTGTGATTATGTTGAAACCAGATATAAGATTGTTAGTTAGTTAATAATGTGCTTATGATGGAATTCAATTTGGTTAATGTTTAACCAAACGTACGAAAAGCATCTTAGGATGAATTTAATACCCAGTTAAGATAGGACTGATTACCTGCGTTATTTTTCCTCATTTACTAATTGGGTTAATGTTCTGATTTGTTCTACTGGTTTGGCCTTTATTTATTACGTGATTTAGTCCAGAGGCGTGTGCTGCAATCTTGTGGAAGAGTGCTAAAGCTGCTCCAAAGGTATATATATATATATATTTACAACACTGGTGCTTATAATATTTCATTTTATAATGTATATTCAATTATTTATTTTATCTTTGCAGGCTGCTAAAAGACTGAAGATTACAGCGATTGAATTGTGCAAATTGAAAGTTGCAGATGGAGTTATACCTGTAATAATCTTATTAACCATGCTTTTTTCCCGTAATTTTTTTTCGTATGTATGAACTATGCCATCTTAATGGTTTAAACCTTTTAATATCTTTAAATGTCTATTTGGAGTTTTGATCTTAACTTTTGACCTTGGTAACCCGTGTTACCATTTTTCAAGTTGATCCTTTGCATGCATGCAAAGGATAGTTGCATAAATTGATAATAGCATTATCTATAAAATGAAATCTAAGTAGAATTTCTTTTTCTTTTCAATAGGAGCCCCTCGGTGGTGCACATGTTGATCCAAGTTGGACCTCTCAACAGATCAAAATTGCAATCAATAAAGCTATGGATGTAAGTCTTACTGGCATGATGTGTTTTACAGAAATCAAATATGTTGAAGCATATGCTGATAATTTATACCGATCTTCGGCCTGTTCATTGTGTAGGAACTCACCAAGTTGAACACAGAAGAACTGTTAAAACATCGCATGCTGAAGTTCCGAAAACTCGGTGGGTTCAAGGACGGAATTCCTATAGATCCCAAGAAAAAAAGAAACATGAAGAAGAGGGATATACCTCCTGCAAAAATTTCTGTAGATCCCAAGGAAAAAAGAAACATGAAGACGAGGGATCTACCTCCTGCGAAAATTTCTGACTCTGAATTAGAAGTTCAGATTGAGAAGCTGAAGCAACAAATTTTGAAGTCCTCTTCGGAGCCTCCGAAACTCAATTTATATGAGACGATAAAGAAACTGGAAGATCAACTGGAAAGGGATGTTGATCAAGAATTGTCTGAGGCCGCTAAAGCCTTGGGCTTAACAAAAAGTTTGTCGAAACTACGTGATGAATTTTCAAAAGCAAGTTCAGATGACCAACCTACTGATCCATTGCTGAAGGGTAAGATAGAAAAACTAAAGGCAGATTTTAATCGAAGGTTGTCAGCAGCTCCTAATGCTAGCAAGCTGAAGAAGAAGCATGGCATGTTGAGAGAATTGACTAAAGTGAAGCTTCTTCTGTCAGATAGAAACAAGCAAGAACTGAAGAAGAAATTTGATGATGTCATGAATAATAATCCAAGAATAAAGGAGTTACAGTCTGAAATCCAGCGTCTTAGCGCATCCTCAGCAAGCGATTTGGATGATGAATTGAAGAAGAAAATCATTGAGTTCAATAAGGAGGTAGACTTGCAGCTGGCTAATGCTGTGAAGTCGATCGAGTTAGATGATGTTGAGTTCGTAAAACCAGGACGAGAGCCTAAGATAGAAGAACTAAAAAAGGATGTGATAAAGGAAATTGATGTTTTGGCAAACTCGTCGCCAGAAATTAAGAGAATGATAGAGCAATTGAAAGTGGAGGTCGCCAAAGCTGGAGGGACACCAAATTCGGAATCGAAGAATAGAATTGATGCTTTGAGGCAACAAATAACGCAGAGCCTTGCAGAGGCCTTAGGCTCTTCTAGCTTGAAAAAGAAATATGAAAACCTGGTGTCTGGAACCTCTGGGGATGAAAGTTTGAAAGCAGGAAATGGTCTCACTGATGATGAGTTGAGAGACAAAGTTGGTGCAAATAGCTCCTTTTCTTAATGTGAGTTCAACTAATCTCGACAGAAAATTTAACTATTGTTTTGTCAATGCATTATGAGAATATTTAAAGCATTCTAGGGAGCGTTATCTGTAGCATTTACCATTGAAAGTTGCACTATCCTTCTAAAAACTTTGCGTGGCATGCTACGTAGCACCAATACTTCAGATTGAAGGCATATTCGGTGTCCGACACATGTCAGTGTCGGACATTGACGCAACACCGACGCGTCTGATTGCATTCAACTCCTGTTTTCACAAATTATTACCTGTGTTTGTATCTATGGTACTTCATAGCTAACACAGTGGTTTCTAGTTGAAAACTACATCTTGGATTGCCAAAAACATTTGTAAGATAATTTTAATGTAGTATGATATTGGATTAGAAATGATTGCTGAGAAGAAGTGAGGCTGCATTAATAACTGATTTCATTATGTGAATATTTTTTTGATATTTCCTTTCAACCTTTATCTCTTAATAATATTTTGTGGAATTTCTTTTTGTCAGAGCATGCTGCTCATGTGGAGTTGGTGAAGATGGTGCTGACAGTGGAAACTGCATCAGTGTCTTCCTGATGATATATTTTACCAATATCGTCAGCCACTTGTACATCATCTAGCATCATGGCTATACATTTCTTAAATGATGAGATACCATGCGAATTGTGGCTGATATATTTTTCAATCGTCTAGACTACAAGCGCGAATAAAATTTAAAACCCTTTTGTATTTGTTTGAGTTAGAATATTGCAGTTAATTTTAGAATAACTTGCTTTTATCTGCATCTCTTTTTCCTTTTTTCTCTTGGTCTTGAATGTTTCCCTGAATAGACATAGATGAACATTGTATAAATTATTTGTGTTTGAAGATAATAACATGATGTTGTGGTCTTGAAATGTCTTACTTGCAAGAATGATTGCCCTAAATAATCCAGTGAAATTTTACGAGTGATGTTGAATACCTTTTACTGCTCACTTTTGTCAAAAAAAATCTGGCATTGCTCAATAGTCAATATTGTTTGGGTCACATGGAGGTGCATGATCAGCCTTGTTTTGACAATAACAGTGTTGAAACCAACATGGTTGGATCGGCTAAAGGTGCACCGGATCGACTTTTTGTGGTGGTATTTTTAGAGATTGTAGTGGAGCTACCTTGGATTTCTTCTCTAATATTGAATAAACCATTGCTTACAAATGCTATATCATATACATAAATTGAAATATTCTAACTTAGTCTGATCATAAAGCAAGAGAATTAGATGAGTATTCATATTTCCATTAAAGTTACAAATTTACTTAACCACACACAAATAAATCATAAACCGACTTAAAACTTATAGATCTTGTGACGGGGACTACAACAAAACTTTAACATCAAGAAGATGGAGAACATGATGTTTGTTGTAGAAAACAAAATTCAAAGAGAGTGTGGTCAGAATAAGTTTTAGGTTCAATTGACGCCACCAGATTATACAAATCAGATACAAATGAAAAAATTGAAGAATCTGGTTCAAGATACTTCAGAAACTTTGACATGAATTCCACATTCACATAATTATGTAACTTTGGAAGGAAGACCAACTCTATGATTCTTGGAAGGGATCCATTGTAACTCTCTGATCATGTCGTAATCCTGCCCTATTAGCAATAAATGTCAGTTTCCCTTATTCTTTTCTATACAAGTTTCTATTATGTTATTAGTCCAACCAATGAAATCTTCATCACTAATGCCCTCAATCCTTGGAAACCAGGTAAAGTAAAAGGCCATCTATTTCTATCAAATGACACCATTGAGATCACAAATATGCAAGGAAATGAAAAAGGCCCACCATCTCTCTCTGAATCCCATAAAATTGTAGGGAAAATATTGATTAAAGCCATAAGCATAAAATCGAACTCATATTACTCTCTACATTGCGACGGTCCTACATTTATTTCCACGCCCCTAAATTAAAAATAAGAAAACTAATGACAATTTATAAAGGAGCACATTTTTCTCTTGTTGCTTCGAGTTAAAGCCTGTAACTGTTGTTTGCATTATTATGGAGGAACAGAACACAATATCTTATACATTGATAATTTTAGGCTGAAAGTTAAAAGTATTTTACTCATCATACAATTCACACAATATCTTTTGAGAGAATCACTATAAAAACCACCAGAGTTATGAATATTCAAGAGATACAAAGTTTCCTTCTGAGCGAATCATCTAGCAAATTAGGAAATAACTTCAAAACAAATCTATTCATTTCAGAGATTGTCAAACTATTAACGATAGATAATCATTCAACAATACAATAACCAAGAGAATTATAAATAAAAAGAGACAATATTAAGCAAAACACATTACTTGTCACGAACTCAAAACTCAAACAAGATAATCCTTAACCAAGAGTAACTTACTTTCCATTCGTCGAAACCAAACTTTCAACATAATTATTGAGAAAAACCCACCTTTTTCTTTTGGTAGTTATAATTTGCTCCACCTTATTAATCCTCCAATTGTAGAGAATTAGTTGTCCTTGTCTACGGTTTGCCAACATCAATGTATCACCGCTCTCAGAATGACACAATGGGAACACCGAACGATATGATAATGCACAAAATTGACTAAAATTTTCGCTCCACTTTATTTGAAGATTATCATGACTAATGTTAAGAAATTGACTCCAAGATTTTTCAACTCCAAAGTTCTTCATCTTCCATATAACAAAATGGGGGGTTCCCATGTATAAGTTAATATGACAAAAACAAAGGCAATCCATGAATACACAAATGGTTGGCTCATTCAACAACTTTTCACGGGAATCTCCAGGGGGCAACAATTGTGTGTATGTCTCAATCCCCAAATCAAGTGAGATAATCATATAATGCTCCAACTTCCTTTTCTTCGAATCATCATATATAATATCATTTCGAAAGACCAACCAGTTAACAGTGCCGTTCAAATACACACCACCGCGATGACTGCCGCGGCCAACTTTAAAGGGAATAAAAACATCGGGAAAACTTTCAATACATCTCCAAGTATTATCACCCAAACTAAAAACTCTCACAGCTCTACTCATACCACTACCTTATACGTGTCCGTTGAAATATCAAAACCAAACGCAATCTTGTATCTATATGTCCTCGTAAAACACCCCAATTTTTCCGATACTTTCCTTGTGGCCGGGTTATAGAAATAAAGCCAATTTTCTAATTTATTAAAACAAAGCAAGCAAACCAAACCATTACAGGAACCAACAACGTAGAGGCTATCTTCCATCAATCTGCAGTGATGTTCGTCCACATGGGTGATCAATGGGTTCTCTACTAAACCACGAACGGGCCAAGAATTGACTATGAGACATTTGGATACGATGGAAGTCAAGTCATGCTCTATTCGTATTATTTGTTTGTTTCGTTCAGATTTCTTTTGGTGAATTTTGATAAAACTAGGGCTAGAGATTAGAGAATTCCAAGACTTGCAAACGCACCTGAATCGCATAAGAAGATTCACAGTAAGAAATGATAACACTTCAAAGACAAGATCATCGGGGAGAATTACTGGTGGAAATGACAGTTGCGCAAGGGACTGGCGACGTGACTTAGCTGCTGGGATATTCATCAGAACTGTCGTGTTTTTCTTCTGTGATTGAAACTTAAACCCTAACAGATGCCGAAAGTTGAGTTATATAGCAAGTTGAACCCTAAAAAAAATATGATTTACGGATGGAATTCTTTAAAAGATTATTGGATGGATTTGCTTTGAAACAAATTAATTAATTATTAAATTAAATGTATGCTGCTAAGATGTTTTACAGTCCCAAATCCATGCCTTTTAGTTGGAAATTTTCGGTGGAATATCATGCCGATATTTTATTTGAAAATATAGTAGTATAGTACTATGTTTGTTTTTCTTTTCATTCTTTTTTCGAATTCTTTTTTTTTTCCAACATATTA
>Ga0228710_1009111_pt1 | contig 13927 bp, 8 predicted proteins | sample MedpolnodulmetaG_FD_177995 | JGI IMG/M metagenome (GOLD analysis project Ga0228710, IMG submission 177995) | Root nodule microbial communities from Medicago polymorpha collected in Santa Monica, California, United States - pink nodules | ecosystem: Host-associated > Plants > Roots > Nodule...
TATGTTGTCTAAAATGGAGGATGAGGTGATGAGAATATCATATGGAAGAAGGATAGAAAGGGGGGAAGATTAAGGTTTCATGGGTAAAATATAAAAGAAAGTAAGAGAACTAGAGACTACAGGAAATAGTTGAATAAGAGGGTCACATAATCATCAACAAATCCAGAAGTTGTCATTGAGAAAAATATTAGATCAATATTCTCTTATGTTTATTAGCTGAAGTGAAGATGAAAACATGATACATGGAAAGTAAACGAACCTAAGTTCTGAGTTTCCATTTTCTTCTTCCAATCCATGTTCTCTTGCCCCCCATTTGGTGTTTAAATGGGAAATAAATCATTTTCTAGAAAGTAAAAGAGAAAAATAAATAAATTTACATTTGTGACAGCATGTGCTTTATCATTATCAGTCTTTCAGAGAAAGCTCCAGGCCGGCCCAAATTTCATTCAGGCTTTATGATTGCAGCCCAACTTTTAATTGAGGCATCAATGGGCTAAACTGAATCCTTGCAGGCCCAATGCAACAATTTAGAGAGATGATTGCTTTTCCCACTACAGAGGTTGCTAAAAACACATGGAAATGACATTCAATACCCCAACTGTAGTTAACTACAGTTCGCTGCTTAATTTTCTCTTTTGGAGCGAACAGTAGTTAACTACCGTTGCGGTATTTTGGTCATTTCCATGTGTGTGATAGCAAATCATTTGGTGTAAACAGCAGTTTTCATTTAGGGATGAAGGAGAGAGAAACTGAACAAAGTGGCTTCATGCAATCATAAAAAGATTAAGATGCATTGCAACATCATCAGCTTAATCTTGCCTTGAAAAAGCTCACTTCTGAGCATCATTTGGAGGGTGCTTCTGAGCAAGAGTTTTCTTTGTCTTCTCAAGAACACCAAAAAATATTGAACCACCTATTCCTATCCACACCACTCTTGGCCCAATACCCTGCAAATAGTTTTAGTCTTTTAGAAAGCTGTTTGGTTAAAAGAAACTTAAGAATGAAAATAATGATTAGTGTTGCACTAAATTTCAAAAAATATTCGTACCTTAAAAAGAGCATTAGCTCCTTCTTCTTTAACTATTGTCCTCACACAATCATAAATGCCTTTGTAATGTTTTTGTGTTCCCTAATAGGGAGAAGGGAGAGTAAGATAATGTCAGATATCACTTCAGACCAAAGTCACAAGTTTAATAACATGTCATAAAAAAAAAATGAATTACAAATAGCAACTCCTATTAAGAATATTTGTCTTATAGATTAATATATGCACTTTAAGTGGTTAATGTGCATAATATAATGGCTAAGACAATACCTAAAATAACAACTCCAAGTGGTTATTCTTTCATTTCATAACAAATTTCCATTTTCGGATTTCTTCCAAAAATTTCCTTCAAATAATAAAAGAGGGAAGACAATTTCACCATACCTGAACCATTAATCTGGTTTTTACTACATCAAGAGGAGTCGTAACTGCTCCAGTTATGGCACCTACAAGGTATTAAGTTTATTAATTTCAGTTCCAACAAAAGCTTGCACTATATTAAGCATGAGTGAAAGGAATTATGAAATAAAAAGACTGATTTGAAGCTAAATTTGTAAGTAACAATGTTTCCTTGCGGTTCATTTACTAGATTGAACAAAACTTTTTTTGAGGGAGAGGTAGTCAGCATGTTGCAAATTATCATACTGTAATGGGACACTTTGCTATCTAGGCCTAACAAACTGTGCATTAGTTTATCTTTCACAGCAAAAAATTAACACTAGATTAGAAAATTGTCTAGGATTGACAACAAGTATATACCACAAAATTGAAGGCAACATTATTAGGAAGTTGTCTAGAAGGACTGAACACTGGTTTTTGTTCAAATTTCAAAGAAATCTTATACAAACATGCTATAAAGAATCCTGAAATGCTTCAATAGAAATTGTTTAATCGGTGTGCTGTAGAAGTACCAGCAATTGCCCCAAGCAGAGCATTCTCTGGATCATTCAGATCTCTTTTTGCCTGCAAAAAGAAAAAACAGAATACAGATTTAGCAATTATTTAAGAATAGATAAAAAAATTAGGTTAATTCTGTTTTTGGTCACCGTAAAATGAACAAATTTTAATTTATGTCCCTGAAAAAAAAAATCATATAATTTGTTAACTACTTATGTGTCCCTTGTTAGGCCACTTGGCCGCAATAGATGGCATCAAATAATACCCATGTGGCAACTGGCCAATGCCACATGTGTCTCCCCTAGGATTTGAATAGTTTTCATTTTAAGAGCTCTCAAGGAAATATTTTGGTGGGAGTCACATGACGACAAGGCAAATGAGTAGCCCCGTTGGCATTACCAGGTGCCACCTGATACAGCCACGTGACCTTTAGTTGACATGTAAGCAATCAACTGATGTCACAATATGGTATAGACAAAAAACATTGATTTCAGATTTTGGAGGAATGAAAATTAGCGAAAATATTTTACGGGGACCAAAACCAAAAATCACTTACTTTACAGAACCAAAAATATATTTAACCTTAATTACTGTACAAGATAGAAGAAATAACACTACAGAGAGGAACCGTCCAGCTTCCACAATAAAGGGAAAAAAAGAGACACAGAAATTAACGATTATAAGAAACTTTGTTCTAACAGGAACATCTAGAAATACAATTATGTAGCAAATTGTCCAGTTTTCTGTAGAGATAAACGACTCTTGAAACAGCCATGAGCTGAAAACAGAAGAGAAGCTACAAAATAATAATACCCCTAAAAAGTTCAAGGACAAAGACATTCGAAGTAATGCAAGAATTTCGATCCAACTATGCCAGAAACAATCATAAAGATGTGAGAATTTTTCTTCTTTAAGGGCACAAACACTTATATTTATAACAGTCAAACTACTCTTTTATATGAAACGGAATGCTTCCCATTTTAGATGACTTGAAAATGTGGGTACCTTAATAAAATTACATATAGAATAATAGACACTTCAAATTAAGCTTACCGCTAGTTTGTACCCGATACGGAGCTGTTCGTAGATGCATAATTCTAAAGCATCAAATGGTAAATCTCTCAATAAGAAAGATCTATATCCCTACAATCACTCAAAAACAAAAGTACAGGTCAAGGTAGGTAATATAAAAACCAAAGTCAGCATATATATATAATATTAAAGCAGCATTTAAAATGGCAGTATAAAACATAGTAAAGGCATTATCATAATCCTACAAACTGCTTACAAAATCATATCACCTCTTTCTTATATAAACCAAGATAAAAGCTCTTTCCACTAGAGAGGGAAATCGAATAAGTATTACCTACTAGAACAATATTTTAAAGGAGAAATTATCCCTTGCTACCTCAAAATTAAAGAACAACTAATTCAATGATCATCTACAACATGAAACAAACACATACCGCATAAAGACCTTTAAAGCCCTCATTAGCAATGATAAGACGGACAGCATCAGGGGCTGATTTGAATTGACCAATTTGTATCCTTTGCTTAACAACCTAGAAAGGCACAAATCAATTCCAACCTCAAGGAAACGGAAATTAATTGGCAATGCCAAAAGTAAAATAACTTACCTCAGTTGGAACACGAACAAGAGAAGAAGCGGCTCCTCCAATAGTACCTGCAGCCTGAACTCAGATTAGGAATATTATCACAACAAAATTTTGATTAGAAATTTCAACCACAGTTCTAAGATATCCTAAACTGCCTGTGTGCTAATCATTTAAGACAAGCTAGGCACTGAACTGATCAACATACAGTCCATCAAGAAGTTCATTAGTGCTTTGTAAATTTTATATGTTTCATTTGTGTCTATCTGTTTATATGTAATCTAAATTGTGTTTGCTTACAATCACTAAAGTTAGTGCCGTTCACGACAAACGAGTAACAAAATTTTAGGCTCAAATGCAATTATGGTCTCCCTATTTTGATCAACCCGCAATTTTGGTCCCCTCATTTTCAATTAGGCAATTTTGGTCCCTCAATTTTTTCAATTATGCAATTTTGGTCCCTCCATCAACTTGTCATCCAATTTTAAACGGTGATGCTGACGTGGTAGTTATATGTTGATGTGACATTAATCACGTAGAACCTATGCGGCAGTGTAGTGCCGACTAAACGATTACTTGGTTGACATGTAGGCTGACATGTATGCAACTTAGATGGAAATAGTGAATCACTTTAAAAAAAAAATTCACAAAGTCATGGTCTCATGTTCTACTTTTACATACTCCCTCCGTCTCATATTAGGTGTCCCATTTGAGATTTACACGGTTACTAAAGAAACGATTAATAGTGTTGTTTTTAAAAATATGTATCATATTTACTAAAACACCCTTATTAATTATAGTTATGGATGATTGAAATGCAATAAATAAGGGTATGTTAGTGGAAAAAAATAAATAAATGATGTATTGGTATTATAAAAGGGACAAATAATTTGAGACAAGAAAAAATAGGAAAGAGGACACCTAATGAGAGACGTAGGGAGTATGTAATTTTTGTGAAATAATTTTTAGTGATTTACTATTGCCACATAAGCTACATACGTGTCAGCTAAGTAATTGTTTATTTAGCACTACACTGCCAATTAGGTTCCACGTGATTAATGTCACATCAGCATATAACTGCCATGTCAGCATCATGGTTTAAAATTGGACAACAAGTTGATGGAAGGACCTAAATTGCGTAATTGAGGGACCAAAATTGCGTAATTGAAAATGATGGGACCAAAATTGCGGATTGATCAAAATAGGAGGACTAAAACTGCATTTAAGTCATAGTTTTATATGTAATTTATATCACAAATGTGTAAAGGAACATATCAGACTTGAAAAATCTCTCAAGCCAACCATAGGCCTAAACTCTTTCGCTGCTCAAGACGAGCTTGTGAAAGAAGACGATTGCCTCAGGCTATGAAAACTGAGTTTTTTAAAAAGTTGTCTACTGTCAGCAAGTGTTGTAAGCCATTACCAAGTAAAACAAGGATACTATCTGCAATATTTTGGAATGATTGTAAAGAAATTTTGGTGAATAACTAAAATTTAAAAATATTGGATATGAAGCACGGACACTCCTCTAATTAGGCGTGTCCCGGTGTCGGACACGTGTCGTGTCCGACACCGACACTTGTAATTACACTGAATTATGTGATTTTTTCAAATTATTAGCTGTGTCGGCGTGTCCGTGTCGTGTCCGGTGTCCGTGTCCGTATCTGTGCTTCATAAGGTTTTTGAATCAGAAAAGGTGGCCTGTAAAAGAACTATGCTCTTGTTGTGGGTTTGGTCAAGTTAGGTTTTTTTTGTTAATACTTGTTTGTGTATCCTATGATTTACCGCAACTAATTAATGCTCTGAACATCACAATGTCAGTATACATACATCAAAAGGAGAAATTTGTATTCGACATGCCTAGATAATTCAAATAGCTTTTCTATTTTATTATTAAGAAAGCCAACTTACAATATGAGCCAAAGCGCTTAGATTCTCAGGGAAGATCTTCAGCAATTTATGCTTTGTTGGTTCATACACACCAATAAAAATCGCAGAAGCTCTGACAAGCGGTAAACATAAATGTAAGTATTCTAGCAGAGGTGGGAAAAAGACTTTCAGACAATTCTTAATAGATAAAACTAGGAACAAAACATTTCTTAGCTTGAGATCAAAACACATAAGCTATAATATCCAATTAGCTTTGATTCAAACATGTTTGTCGTAGAAATATATTAAGCGAAAAGCAGAAAACGGGATAAAGAGCACCGAAATGAATGCAGCACAATTTGAAAGGGATTAGCTGTAAATGAAAAATAAAGCCTACTCACGGCAACACACCAGCAAGATTTCCAGCCAATCCAGAATACAAACCCTTGAAAGCGATATTTACTCCACCACGAGCAACCTGATACAGAATGGAATATGATTAAAATCAAAAGATAATGCTGTTAAAAATTAGATAAATCTGTATATATAGACACACGAAGTTGAACTAAAAAAAATTCACTCAATATACTTAACTCACCTGTAGTCGAGTTTTTATGGTATCAATGGGGTATAAAGCTGCTTCTACAGCAACACCAGCAACACCTCCAGCAATGCAACCCTCTACAATATTCATAAGTATGTTATACATCACAACTTCAAGAGGAAACTTAAGACTAGTTCAGTCAAGATGAAAGATCCTACATCATAAAAGCCAATTTATCAATTCAAAAACAAACCAGAAAATTGGAATATCCATGCTAAGTAGTCAACACATCCCATAGAAGATGTGATTATCAATTCAAAATGAAATATACGTGGGAAAAATACAAGAAATTGACATAGCAAATTACAATTTCAAGGTTTTGAAATTTTCAACTTGCTACTTCTAATCACAAGTTTATAATACGTAACTGATCATGATGTCTGCATAAAAATGCAGCAATATGTACATATAACTTATATGTACTTATGCATAATACCACAAAAAGGCAGACTTCTGCTCAGGTAAACAACTTAACTACTCATATAAGCTATAATTTGTTTTCATAAGCGCTATCCTAGAGAGCTTATGAAAATGAGCTGAAAATAGCTATATAGTCATATAGACAAGTCATAAGCGATTTTCATAAGCTCTTTTAAATAGTTTCACAAGTGCTTATGTGAGTTGATAAGTTCAAATAAGTCAATTCAAATAGATACTTGGCCAACAATTTGTTTAAACACCACAGTATTAAACCGGAATCGCGAAACTTACCATATAGAGCACGGAAATAGTCAAATGGATTATGCTCTCCTTGAGTGATAGACATAAAGAACTTATCTTGATCCTTTAGAGCAGACATTTTAAACTTCAATGTATCTGTGTATACAAAGTCATTTGTTCAACATAAGCATTAACAAAACAAATTTAGATGAGTAGGTAAATCAAATAGCATAGACTCAATTCAAACGTGATTTGATAATAGACACAATGAATCATAATCATTATTGAAAACATACCAATTGAATCAATTTGGGGAGGTTTGGAGGTCATGGAAAATGTGCAAAGAACAACTATTTGATCTAACGAACCAAGATTTCTCCGACAACAAAATTTGACAGTGACAAGTTGCACAAGCTTCAAACAATGAGGTTTTTGCGAGGTTTCTTTGAGTTTATTTGCACGTCTTAAATAAACCGTTTTGTTACTTAAACCAAACCAAAACTGAACCGTTCTATAAGTGTTGTTTTTCTGCTATTCATTAAAAAGAATTAATTTAAAGTTATTATGCTTATATTAGATTAGATATCTCTAATTGGACCAAAAAAAGATTAGGTATCTCTAATATACATAAATTATCTATCAATAATTAACCAAAGTTGAATCTAATGAAAAAGATTTGACTACCACATTGACGTATCAATTCTCAAATCTTAAGTTGAGATAATTACTTGTATTTAGTGCGTGATAAACTCAAATAAAATTACCTTCAATTAAAAGTTATTGGATGAAACGAAAAGAAAAAGATATAAATGATAACTGATAAGTGATGACCCATCCAAACCCTCAAGCACGAGGCTTACAAGGGAGAAATGGTTTAAGTAGAGTTCTTTAATATGGGCATGTTGACCCACCCTATGCAACTACAATGATGGTGGCATTTAGCCTACACAAATCAATCTTTTTGTGTACCATACAAAAGAAAACATTTTATCCATTGGAGGCAGTTTTCGGTAATATGTATAATAAACATTTAGCCTCTTAACATACTTTTATTTACATTAAAGCTTCCTCAATAACTTAAAATATTATGAATATGACCCAATCAATTATCCCCTTAACAGACTTTCTTTGACATCTCAAATCTCAATCTTGAAACCCCAGATCAATCCTTCTTCATAGTAAAAACCCAGAATCGACAACATCCTTGTGAAACTTGAAACCCTCTACCTCTCATCTCAAGGTCATCTTTTTCATGGGTGTCTTTCAAAGAACCTTCAAGAATTTTTTAATCCACGAATTTCTTAATTTTTCAGAAATTGGTTTGATTGTGCGCATGATCTTTCCACCGTGCTTGCTATATGGGAGTTCAAAAATGGAATTAGAGTTGGAAGTTCAAAAATTTAGGGTTTACCTTTGAGATTGATTTGGAGAACAGAGTTGTTGTTTTATGAAAGGTGAAAACAATTTTTTTTAGGGGGAGAATTGTTACTATTGAAATTTTTTGAGGGATTGAGAAAAAAAATACCCATATTGATTCATAAGAAATACCCATATTGATTCATACTATTTTCAGATCTGATTTTTTTCTTTGTTTTTTTAGGGGTAGTAATTTTGTTTTTTTTTATATCGATGATTCTCAAAGGAATGATATTTCCCATATCAATAATTTTTAGTTTAATCCTTATATTTTCAATAATAATTTTTTTCAAAAAAAAAAATCATGAGAAGGAGTTTCGACAATATTTTTAAATTCAGGTATTTAATAGAATATTATGAACTTCCTTTAAAAAAAAGAGAAGAATATGAAACCTTTTTCCCGATTAATTATTACTTTTTTTAGTATTCAATTTTCATATTTTTTTATTTAACTATTTTTTTTCATAAATGCATTAATGCAATTCTATTATTGATGGAGACCACATTTGCAAATACCAACAATTGAACAACAAACCCACTAAACAAGTATCCATTCTTCAATCCTAGTTATTGAATTGTTTAATATTATATCAATGGTGAAAAGCAAATTTGGGTATGATACACAAAGTTTTACTTGTGTATTCTAAATGCCACCCTACAATGATGTCCTATTAGGTGTGAATTTATAAAAAAAGAAAAATAAAAAAAATAAAGGTTAAATGCAATTTTAATCCCCCTATTTTGATCTTTTTGAACTTTTGATCCCTCTTATTTTAAAACTAAAATTCTAGTCCCCTGTTAAGAAAGTCAAAACAATTTTTTGGTCCCCCATAAGTTTTAAGGATGTGGCAATGATGTGGCATTGCTAAATTGAATAACAATGAATTAATATTGTTAATCAGTATTCATATAATTTAAAATAATTTTTTTGGTTACTTTTAAAAATAAATTTAATAGTACTAAAATAAAATAATAAGAAACTGAAATCAAAAACAATTTACAAAAGTAACATATATGGGTTGAAAAAATAGGATTCATTTTTTTCATCGTGAGTTTATCATCCCATTTGATATACTTAAATTTCATCTCCAAATGCTTGCAAAAACTGTTCTTAATTTCCAAAAGTTTTGTCTAGTTTTAAAAACCAAAACCATTTATTTAAGGCTTAATTGCAGTTTTAACCTCCTAACTTTTCCAAAGTTGCGATTTTGGTCCCCTAAGAAAAAAAACTACAAAACAGCCCCCTAAGTTTTGCAACTGTAGCAGTTTTGGCCCCCAAGACTGATATTGACTCGGTCTACGCTGACGTGGCACCCTAAGTGAGGTGCCACATATTATTTTTTTTATTTTTATTTTTGCCTTGGGGGGCCAAAACTGCTACAGTTGGAAAACTTAGGGGGCTATTTTGTAGTTATTTTTCTTAGGGGGCCAAGATCGCAACTTTGGGAAAGTTAGGGGGCTAAAACTGCAATTAAGCATTTATTTAATGAGGAATGCTAACAACACTTATTTTTCAACATTCTCTAACACTCACTTGTTTATTGGATGAAATCAATGCATATCCCACAATTTTGTGTGGGTTCAATTTTCAAAGTGTAGATCCATAATATGATTTAAACCAAGAAGAAAATGAGTATTTGAGAGAGTGTTCAAAAGAGAATGTTGTTAGCATTACTCTTATTTAAAACTTGAACCAGTTCGTATTTGTTCAAAACAAACCGGTCCGTATGACAGTATCAAACCGAAAAACAAATTTCGGCCGAACCGCATCAAAAAGCAACCACTGACTGAAAGCCTTTGTAGTTTGCTTCTACTAAATTCCGCCATTGAAATCACCTGAATCCCAATTCTCAAGTTTGTTTCTTTCTTACATTTTCAGATTCTGCGATGCAAAGGGTATCCTCAACCTCAAGAATTTGTAGAACCATAGCCTCCACACAAAAAACTTGTTTCTCCTTAACGACCCTGGTGTACGCTCTTTTTCTACGGTTGCCACTGGGTTCACTCCTTCGAAACAGAAGCCATTGGATTCTATTGTAGATGTTGAAAGACTTAAGGATTGTTGTCCTGAAGATATTGCTTCAATTTGGGATGATGTAATATCTCATTTCTTGTTATTTCAATTTCTTTTTCTTTATTGTTTTTTGTTATTTGATTTCATGATTTTCATGTCATGTGAAATCATTATGTTAATTGCTTTCAAATGTTTATTAATTCGAGTCCTACATTGCTCAGGTTAGCTCTTGGTATCAGAGTCTCTGGTATTCTTGGGCTGTTGGAACTTGCCATTAACTTTGTTGTTGGAATACGGCTCGTTGTGAACTTGTTATAAAGTACGCAAGTAGGTATGTGTACTGTTTATTTATTTTTTAAAATTCCAAGTCCATCCTTAATTGTGCAATTAACATACATGTTTTAGAAGAGCTTTTTCCTTTGTTGCCAACTTGCCACATTGTTGTTTCTTCAAGTTTTGATGGAATGTTGATACAACTTATGAAACAGCTGTTTGGCTATGTAGGAATTATAAGTTAATTTATGATTTCTACTTTCTATGTTATTTTGGTTTTTGATATATGATTTGGCTGGTTTTGTTTCAGTATCACATAGGTAGAGGCCATATTGGTGTGACTATGAAAGAAAAACTTTATCACTTGCTAGAGCATAGAGCTAAGGAATGGTAATCGATTTGATCAATCCTTATACTATGAATTTGTGCTCTTTTAGATTTCATGTTCTTACTTCTATTTCTCCTTGGCAGCCAATATTTTGTCATTCCTTTGTGGAGGGGAAGTGATTATTGGACAATGTTTGTTCAAGGTTTGATAAAAATTACCTTCTCATATCATTTTATTCGAACAAATTAAATAATTACTGATCTGTCTTTGTAAAAGAGAAAATTTATCCTCTTCCAACCTTTTCTGACTCACAATGTTCCAACACAATATGGCTTAGCTGCGTAGTTCTAGCTAGCATATAACAAACTTATATTCTATCAGACACAAGAACTTGAACATACAAATGATTTTGTAGGGGATTTATTGATGAAATTTTTGAATAAAGAGATTCAAGGAATACATATTAATTTTTGGTTTATTCATTAAATTTCCTTTAACAGAAAAGAGGTCACCATGGGAGTGGCGTGAACTCTATCAGATCATGACTGATGGAAGATAGAAGATCTAAATTGCAAGTTAAAATGTTCAATTAAATCATTTTCAATTGGCAATATGTCAAGGACGGATCGAAATCATGAACTAATCTTGTAGTTGAATAACTTAGGCGGTTCAGTTATGTTAGATGAAGGCTGAAAATGATTTTTCTACGGTGGAAAATGTAACAACTGTTTGCCTAGAAATGGTAATTTTAAAATAATGACAAACTTAGGGAATTATAAGGTTGGCTTGGTGGCTGGGGTGAGAGTTAATGAGTGAAGTAATAGGGGTGGTCTCGGTTTGATTCTTGCCTCTGGCAAATACTAACAGATTAACAAAATACCTCTTACAAAGAAAAAAAAAATTAACATAATACCTCTAGCAAATAATAACAAATTAACATAATACCTCTAGCAAATTAACATAATAACATTGGCCGTTTCAAAAAATCAAATAATTACAAACTTAAAGTTTGAGTAATTGAAATCTTAAGGCGTTTGTTATCTGAAAATATTTTATGTTTTCACTTTTAGTTACAAAAACTCTATTTAATTTTCCCTTTGTTTTTTGTTTACAAATATTTGTATAGGAAACAGTAACAGCAAAAATGTGAAAACCAGACAATATTTTGTAGTTATAAGCAATTATAAGAAATAAAAACAAAATGTTTTCTCAAAAGTCAAAACTAACCGCGTTTGAGAAGAGAGGAAGATATGTAAGAATGGTTCTTCCTTGTGACAAAAAATATTCCTTCTGAAACTTGAATACACATTTTTAAGAAGGAACAAACCCTGTTGAAACAAACTATTATTTAGGTGAATTGATAATGAGCCTACTAACCCAACTGGAGTTCTGGAAAATGGCAGCGTTGCGGGCCAGTCACATTTTCCAACAGATACACACAAACAAATTGCCAAGGGAGCTAGAGGAAAATGATTTAATCCACTCCTTCAAATGAGTGCTATAGAATCCAGGTCTAGCAGAAAACCCAAGATTGCTCCCAAATTGAATTTGACTTTATGGCAGTCTCTGAGAGTGTGGAGGATTGTCTCATGGGTCACTCCACATAAATTGTAGAGAGGGTCAAAAAAAGAGTTTTGATCCACTCTAAATTGGTTGGTAGGAGAGCTCCATGCAGGATCTGTCATATAAAGAACTTCAGATTTTTAGGTAAATTCAATATCAATATTCATCTAGGTCTCTTTGTGATGAATTTGATAAGTAGGACGAGAAACTAAAACTAAAACTAAGCCCAGCAGGTATGTTGGTTGGCCCCCCTTCAATATGTTGTCAAATTGTTTTCATGTAAGCTATAAACTGTTTTTATAAGCTGTCTTGGAGTGCTTATGAGAATAAGCTGAAAACAGCCTACGGATATGTCATTAGCCGTTTTTACAAGCTCTCTCAAACAGTCTCACAAGTACTGAAGTGAGTAGATAAACTCAAAATGGTCAATCCAAACCAGACCCTTACTGTGAGTGTGTCTATGTTTTTTTTTTCTTATTTAGACTTTTATTGTTGTCTCACTCACATACATAATCATTATTATTTCTTGCAGTACAAACGCCACACATGCTATTTACAGGTCTTGAACATTACCAAGTTCAGGGAACACAAGCATCTCCCTACTTCACAGGACTTGGTACTAATCCGTGGGGATATTGTATTTACCAGCAAGTTAACTGATTCGGAGGCAAAATGGCTTCTGGAAACTGCTCAGTCTTTTTATTTGAATGATGTCAGGTACAAACTTGTTGAGAGGTTCAACAAAGAAGCATGTGATTTTGACTTCAAAGATGTCTTGCAAGCATTGGACATGCCTATTTTGTAACTATTTAAACCATATTCAACTCAACAGCTACTAAGCTAGGATCCATTTAATTTGAGAAAATATCTTTTGTTTTTCTTTTTTGCTTTCACTTTTATTTATAAAATTTTCACCTTATTTTTTAGATTTTTGTTGTCAGTGGTTTACACTGAAATCGGAAACAAATTGAAAATAACATGGATAGTTTTGTAATTAAAAGTGAAAGGAAATGAAAACTAAACAATAGTGCAGAAGCTACTATATGTGTTGATGCATTTTTCCCGTGGAGAAATGAAGATGATCTCAATCTCTAAAAGGCCAATGCGCATGTTTGTTTTAAGAATATATAATCTTAAAATTGTTTGTATTTTGTTGATTGTAGATTTTATAAACATGTAAATCATGGCAACTCACTTATTTATCTTCAAACTCTGGTTTGACTATACAAGAAATAAAAAGTAGTAATTTTTAGATAAGTTACACAATTTAGGTTAAACTTTACAGAAAGAATTGTATTTTGAATAAATTGATTTACTAACATGTAGTCCGACTGAGTGGCAAATGACTCGACATCTTAAGCAAGTGACCACGAATTTGATTCATAACTCAAGTACGGACAAAATGTGATTGAGATGAGAGAAGTCATATTGTGTTCAATTAATTCCTCGATGAGCATCCTTAAAATCAAGTGGATATTTTATATCTATATGATTATAAAGAATATTTTTCTTTTAGGGGAGGATACTAAATTATTTTTTTTGAAAGAAAAAAAAAAGATTTAGTATTCTCCCCTAAAAAAATCTTTTTAAACATATAAACTTCACCTTATTGTATAAAAAAAAAAAAAAAAAAAATTTTACTTTT
>Ga0228710_1009113_pt1 | contig 13922 bp, 8 predicted proteins | sample MedpolnodulmetaG_FD_177995 | JGI IMG/M metagenome (GOLD analysis project Ga0228710, IMG submission 177995) | Root nodule microbial communities from Medicago polymorpha collected in Santa Monica, California, United States - pink nodules | ecosystem: Host-associated > Plants > Roots > Nodule...
TCAAAATTACCCATACTTGGCGTGAAGGCAACAAAAGTGCAGATTGACTTGCTAATTTCAGCATTTCGATGGATTCTCTAGATTTTCATATTCTGGAGAATCCCCCTAGTGAGCTTCAGAGTCTTTTATTTGATGATTTTTTCGGGGCTTGCATGCCCAGGAACGTCCGTTTAATTTTTTTAGTTTTCTTTCTCTTTGGGCTTTGGCCCTCTTTAGTACCAAAAAAAAAACATTTTTTTTACTAATTAGATAAGCTTAAGAAAATCACAACCACGAGATCTAACATAAGTATTTGATGTAGGTTACGTGAGTATTGTGAACACTTAAGTATCGAGTTTGATTCCTAATAATAAAAAAGCATTAAATAATCAAATATAACTGAATATTTCGAGTGGCAACCAACTCTAACAAATCATGATCATACCTTACCAAACTATCATAATAAGTCAACTAAAATTCATGTAAAATATTACAAACTATATAATCAACTACACGACGCAGCCAATTCATATAACAATGACTCATTTCATCTTTTGAACAAATTAACCGTAAAAAAATGGGGAGGTCTACGTAGACTATACAATACATCTTAGAGGAATATAGGGTTGGACAAATTAGGATGTGATAATGTAAAACTATTCGTTTGGATTTTTTTCTCCGTCTTTCACACTTATTTTTTCCGGAATTAAAAGTTGTTTTCATTTTTTTAATGGACCAATTAATTGTTTTTTGGTGAACACATGGTATCTATGTATTTGGTTGAATATGTACTCATCATTTAATCATTCAATGACATGTCATATTTTCATCTTAATTTATTTTAAAAGGAATTCAAATATTAAATAAATTTTGTCTAGAGAGTACCGGTATTCAACCAAACTCCAAAGTACTTGATAATTAACTGTTATTTTGTTTCATCATACATTCCTTAATCTATTTTAAGAGAAACCGGTTATACAATATTATTGCGTGAAATAGATAACCAATAACATTATCAATTTCCTTAAAAATAAAATTATCAACGTATATGCAAGTAATTAATAACACATTGGATTCCAAATATTCCATTCCCACAACTTAATAAAAAAAATCAGGGGTATGTAGACCATAAGAGACTTTGAGACATTAATTTGGAATTTGTTGAAATTATAATAAAATAGCAAAACATATGCATTGGACGGAACTGAGATTTAATCAAACTTGTCGTTAGGATGCATGCCAACTATATTTGACAAAAACTGACGACTTCATTAAGTAAAAATTCAATGATGTCGGAATATAAAATTGGAATGAACATTTTTCATTGTTGTTTATGGTTATTAGTTTTGAACATAAGGTTAAAGGTCAAAAGGTATTGTAATTAAACAACAATACTTTGAGCAATGCAAATCTGTCTTTCTTTTGTGATATTGATGGAAATCAACTGTTGGAAATGATACATACACGCATATCATGGAAGGATCATGTGCTTTTATCCATTGATATGTGAAATGTAATAGGGAATTATCATACTTTGATTTAATTTATGATTCTCACTTCAAAAAAATTCATGCAATTGCTCACTCTAGGAAAATTCTCATGGTGATATAAATGGCCATCAAACAAGACTAGTGAGTAATTTGGGGAGTGCAAAAACGAATTTGTCTATATTTTTTGTTGTTGAAGGAAAACCATATCTATATGAATGGAAAATTGTTGTTCACACATAAAAGAAGGCTGAAACACACATATAAAATACCGTAATACCTCTCGGCAGTTAACTGCCGCCGAATTCCTTTTTCCTCGGCAGTTAACTGTCGATGCGTCTCGAAGTCCTGAAATGGCAGAGCACTTGCTTCTGGACCTGTTATGTGTTTTAAACACATAATAAACACATAACACAAACCTGCTCGGATGCGATTTGACACATAATTCAGCCTGAATCGCAAACTTGCTCGCTAACCTGTTTCAACATTGTATTTTTGCAGAATCATCAATATTCGACACAAACAAGTCAAAATACGAGACCATATTTCACATGAACATTAAACAATCATTACAATACGTCATAAAAGTACTAACATAGTTAAAGTCAATGTACGAGAACATGTCATCAAAATACAAACATACGAACCAATGTCATAAATATACGAAACATAAAAAAAAAACAAGTCCTAAATAACAACTACAAGTAATCCTACTCCTGGTCCTGGTCATGCTGATGTTGTTTTTGCCGCCTCCTCGGCCTCTGGCCTCACATCCTGGTCAATATCGGCATGATCTGCTCACTAACATGGCGCAAGGCCGCATACAATTGTTGAGGGCTCATCACCTTCTAACTCAAATGCTCATCAGCGCCAGCTACCATGTCATAGGTATCAGGCGAGTTTCTCGCCTCGTACCGCTCCCACTGCTGTGCAATGAGCTGCTCTTCATTTGCTGGCCTCAGAAGATCTCTTGGAAGAGGTGGCAAAATTTGAGGGTGAGACACCTTAGTGTCCCATAACACATAGCCATCCCTCAGCCGCCATGTCTCCTCTCCTGTCGGCTCACCCCAATTGGGCTCCTTAAGCGTGTGAGTGCGGAAGTCAAGGAATGCCTGCACAATCTGAGCCGGTCGCAGCTCTACAAAATCCTTCGGATGTCTAGGGATGGTCTGGACGTATCTGTACTGCCGCAAAACTCTCTCAGGCAAGTGATGGTACACCCTAACAACACCGCACATAACCCAACCTGGATACCAGAAAATCTCCTCAAAACCCTAGATCTCCCTGTGCTCTTCATACGACCTCCAACATACGTCATCAAACTGAATACGATCAAGCAATGAGCGATACGTCACCCCCTCTCCATGACCCTTATGTAACGCCCACTTCGCCGCCACCGGATAGTTTTCAATATAGTTGGGATTTGGATCAACAATGTAAAACTTAGGAAAATGCGGCAAAAACCATCGCTGTACAAACCAAACAAATCACATTTATAAGTTATTACGCACGAAAAATATAACAAAAAAATAAAAGTTAAGGTTTAAATGTGACAATTTCTTACAGTGAGCAGTGTCACGCTTCCCCCAAGAGCTATGTCTCCAGGCAAAGATGCTTCAGCTAGACAGTGGTATTAGTTATTTCAATATACACTTTATCAAAATTCAATGAACATCATTTCCATAACCTAAACTAACTCAATAATCAGTACAATTTTCATTTGGGCATTTTGTCAAACACTTTGTGTGCAAAGTTTCAAACCTATTCAAATTGTGTTCATTTGACACCATTCAAAACCACATTGTACTTAAAAATCACTCAAACCACATGCACAACAACTACATTCTTCTATAACATCTTAAAAACACATACAATCTACCAAAAATTCAATTTCAACATCAACCCTAACCACATGCAAACTACTCATTTTTTTTTAAAAAAATTAACCTAAACAAACTAACATTAAGATTGCAATGATTAATGGTACTTACTTGTGATAATGAGGGGATGATTGGCTTGCAATTCGTAAAAATAGAAATAGGAGAGAATTTTGGTAGTTTTTGAACAAAGAAGGAATTGATGCATTTGCTTCTGCTTCTGTATAAAGGACGCATCGGCAGTTAACTGCCGATGGAACCAGCGGTAGTTAACTGCCATCGGTTCTTTTCCTCGGTAGTTAACTGCTGCCGAAGTATTTATGTCTTTTACTGGTGTTTTTCAACCTTTTAAAATGTGTGAACAACAATTTTCATATGAATGGAAATAAAATAATATAAAATAGTTATGATTGCTTTTAGATTTGAGGGGCTTTAAAATATCTTAGAAATAGAAACTTGTTGCAATGCAAAATTTTCTTCATTTTGTGTTTTTTAACGTATGAAATTTGTTTCTTAAATAGAAACTTTCTTTAAGAAACATGTAATCGCAAATTAATAATGCACCTATATATGTTTTTCCTGTGTTTTTTAACGTATGAAATTTGTTTCTTTTTATTTTAAACTCACGCACATTTCTTTTCTTTTTTCCTAACCACCACCCATATCTTTTTCTTAATTTTTTTATATATCTAATTTGTATTGAAAAAGTTGCTCATAGTTCGTTAGTTAAGAACGTACTTAACTTGTTGCACAAGTAAGCTAGTTTGTTAGCAACTAACTAAGCATTTAGCTATAAATATGTCTTGCACCTTCTGTGTGTTAATCACTAAGATTCATTTTTACCCCACAACTTCACAATTATGAGATTTAAGTCATAAATATTTTTATTTTCTTTTATATAATTGATTTAAAAGTTATGTTGTCCAACCAATGATCCAGTGTCTTGATCGGATAAATCACCAGTCTGAGTTTTAAAATAATGTTCCACATATATAAGCACACCTCTCGAACACCTAACATAAGGTTTAAGAGAAAAACCCACCTATGAAAAAAAGCTACATAACAATTGACACGAGTTATCTATCACTACAAATTTAGTCTTTTATACATAATAATTGACACGCCTAACATAAGATACTTAATAAAGTAAACAACAATATAAATATAAGGTCTTACTAATGAGTGTTCCGGACACACTCGTTAACATTTTCCATAAATATAAACAAGTAAATATATATGAAGATTATTGAACAATAATTTTCACATCAAAAGTCGGATGTATAGGGGCTATGGATGTAAATGATGGCTTGGAAGTCTCTCGTCAAAAAGATAGCAATTAATTATTGGATGTACAACTGATTAGCAAGAGTATTTTGAAATCACACATATGACATTATTCAATGCATACTTTGCCACTTATTATGATAACTTTGGACCATGGCTTTTCATTGTTTTGACGAAATCCAATTCAAAGCTTTCAACTAATTAATTAATTAACATATAGGATCTATTATAGCCTTACTCGTAGTCCTACCTATGGAGAGAGCTTGGAGGAGAGTGGTGGCTAAGAAAGGGAGAGGAAAATTAAGAAATGGTATATATATGAAGTTATAATTAAAACAAAAGGAAATCTTTAATTAAATATTAATTCCGGCAAGATTAATATTGTATGGTGAATGCATGTTAGATTACTGTTCAAGAGGGATTGAAGTATTACTGTGGTACTACAAGTGAAGATAGATTCACTTCTTAGCAAATGGACTTAAATTAATATAATTAACGGTCACAAAACCAAATGCATTTATTGAATTCTAGTTTCATACGCTCACATCATGATCACTTCTTCCAAGATTTATTTCTTCTTTCTATCACATATCTCATCCACATCTCTATTTTTGCTTTCCAAAATACTCATTCACACGAATTTAGTTCCATGGGCAAGTGAACTTGTCCATGATCAAAGGAAGATGAAACAGCCATGCATATTATGCAGTGTTACTTATATGTTATTATTACAGTCAAATGTCTGAAGTACTTTTTATATATGAAAACATCGAAGAAGGATTTGAAACCAAGTAAAGTGAGTAGCTATCAAAACCAAGTAAAGTTTTTTTTTATTTTTTTTATTGGCATGTGTTAGTAAGTAGTTGTTATTCTATTATTTTCTCAATCACCGGGATTAATTTGAACTCAAGTCATTTAACTTGTTCAACTCTTACTTCAACCAATTGAGTCATTGAAACCCTAATCCATATATAAAGTAAGTATTATTAAGAGAAGAAAATGTTAACTAGTGTTCCCGAAACACTAGTTAAGGAAATATGTAAGAATTTCTTAAAACTTGTGCAATCAAATACTGTTTTTAATACAATTTTTTTTTCCTTAACTAGTGCCTCAAAGACACTAGTTAGCACGACCCTTGAGAGAAATACAATGTACACAAAGAGGTTCTATTGTCCAAAAATACATCCAATAGAGTTGAACACTATTTTAGAATGGGACCAGAATATATTGAATATATTGACTACAGTCAAAAGTTTGACGTATTGAAAGAGTTGACACAATCATGATTGTGAAGTGTAACAAGATTGAAAGGTTCAAATTTTGAGATCCTTATTTTTTTATTTTAGAAAATTATAAGAGACGTTTAAATCATAATCATCCGATCTCGATCTAACAACTACGAATATGACACGAATGTGTCAAAATTTGACGGTAAGAAATCCAGTTTCTTTAGAAGGACACTTTAATTCACTCACCCAACCTCAAAAACACAGCTACCGAATTAGATAAAATAAAATCATTTCTCACTTTTCAAATAGCCCATACAACTAAGTGCCACAAATGAGGGACAAACCCTTCCTTCCCGTACCTCAGTACATTAACCCTACTTCATATGCCATGGCACCCCATCCTAATTTACAAGTCAATTCATGAAGTGTAAATATCAAACTATGTAAAGAACCTCAAATATCTTTTTAAGGGAAGTAAAAGAAAAAGCATTCAAACAAGCAATCTTAATTAATTTATGCAGTTAATGTTCCCTTTCATACAAGACTTCTTGATCTCTAATAGAGAGGTTTTATGTGTAATAAATAAATGCTACCTTAGGCATGTACTCCTCAAGCTGCAACGATAATTGACAAGATAATATTGGTGAAGAGAAATTAATTTCATTGCATGTGCCTCTCTTTTTTCTCAAGCGGAATCATATACACACTCCAACCACATCTAATGCATAGAGAAGACTATATTACACCATGCATATCCATACATATATCATATCCTTATATAAGATTTTTTTTCCAATTCCTACCTATTAAATATAAAAGTTAGTTATACTAATTAACTAGTGTAACTGACAGCTATAACTAACTTTTTCATCTCTAATAATCTCAGTTACAATATCAAATATTTTCACATCTTTTGTAATCACAACCTGTGTTTTATCGTAATTTTCATACAAGCAATTCCCTTATGTATGATGTTGCCAACATTTCAAATTATAAGACAAAGGATAATGTAATAGCAACCCAAACAAATATACAAAACAATAGTCCGAGAAAACACATTGCCACTAACGGTTCAAAGACTCATAAAAAAGAAATAGGAGTAGACATATATCCAATCTTATTGTCTGCAATAATAAACTTCAAACAAAACAATGACTAGTACCAGAAATTAACAATAATGTACACAATGTTATTAGTTACTCTGAATTTTGTGACCTCATTCTTTTAAATTGCAAATCACAATTGCAGCCACAACATAAAGGATTTTGAGGTGTCCGCAACGGCATAGTAACTGCAATTTTGATCGCATCAACTGCATTTTGTTGCAATATGAAGGTTCACAACGTAATCGCAATTTAAAACCACTAATCTTACCTCACAAATCGCAATTTAAACTTGGTATTTCGAATCAAGAGGATGATGATAACTTGAAGTGGTGGCTTCACCCCAATTAGTGCTAGAACCTTGTATCTTATTATTATCAATATTCAAGTCTTCTTCACCATAAAAGAATTCCAACCCATCAAATCTTGGTGGATAATTAGTAGATACCATATGATCAATTTCTGGAATGAATTTGCCTTGTTCTTCTTGCACCGAGTCAAAGTATTGACCATTTGTTGCAAATTGTACTTGGTTGTGATTGTTATCATTGGAAGAAGTAACACAAGTAGAAGATCCCACATGTTCTTGATCATAAACTTGTTCATGAGTTGAAGAAGTAGCATTTGAAAATTGAAGATTCAAACCATCAAAAGTAGTATTAGGATGATAATCACCTGAAAATCTTCCTCCAAGCTTCATAAGTAGTTTTCTAATAGAATCTTGATCATTGAAGCCTTGTTGGTTTGTGTAAGACAACATTGATGGTGGTGGAGGTTGGGGTGTTGATAGCAAAGGTTGCATGACATGTGGTAAATATGGTTGTTCTTGAACCAAATTTGATAAGGAAAATTCACTACTACTCATCACTCTATTATTATTGCTTTCTTGCTTAACAATAACACCATTATTTCCTCTATTACGTGCTTGTTGTTGTTGATCTTTACGATGTTTCCCAAGAAGCTTCTTTTTCAACCTTGTATTCCAATAGTTCTTTATGTCATTATCAGTTCTTCCTGGCAATTGAGCTGCAATTATCGACCACCTGCTTTCATACCAAACCAAAAAGGGTCTTCACTTTTCACATCTATATCTACTATATATAAAATAATTATATATATAGATAGTTAAAAAAAATTCAAACTATTGCTTGCACCAAAACAAAATGTAACATAGCATAAGGTTATAATATAAATTATAGTGTATCCTTCAAATCAAGACATAAGGTTTTGAATTACAGTTACAATTACATCTTGATTCTTTATATATGCAGCTTGAATTGCAATTGCAAATGATCAATTATGTTCTGCAAGAAACTAAACATATGTACCTGCTTCCAATACTAATGTAAAGGCTGCAAATAATGTTATCTTCTTCTTCGGAGAAACCACCATGTTTGAGATTAGGGCGAAGATAGTTTAGCCACCGGAGACGACAACTCTTTCCACAACGCTTCAAGCCTAAAACCACCCAAAAAAAATTAGGTTAATCTTAAAAAAAAAAGAAAAAGTTAGATGAATCATAAGCTTTATAGCTATTATATCAAATGAAGTGAAGATATAGTGGACGAGTAACAAATTTATCAAGGAAAAAAAGAAAGGATACATACATGTAAATATATTGAAAAAATTAGGGTTATGATATATAAATAATATTACCAATTTTTTGTGGGAGAGCAATCCAGTTACCACCAGTACCATGTTGTTCTATGTAAGATTTGAGTTTAGAATCTTCTTCTGGAGACCATGGACCTTTCTTCACGTTTGCTTTGTCACAACAAGGAGCTCTACCCATGTTGATGTCTTTTTGGTTTTGGTGCCAATGTTTTGAGAGCTTTTTTATGATTGATTGGGGTAAGCTACTCTATCTTTACAACCCTTGAGTCAGAAGAATTATAGGAGAGAGAGTTAGAATATTATTAATTAATATTATTTTAAAATGGGAGAGGATAATGAAGTTACTAATTTTATATTTAGTGTGGCAGAAAAGAAAAGTAATTTGTATAGACAATTCCAGGAATTTAGTATTGCCAGAACAGGAGAATAAGGTTTGTTCTTCTTGTCTTTCTTAAACTGGAATCAATTTATATATGGGCTGTGTTTTTTTAATTTTCAACTTTTTGGAGTTCACTTCCTTGTGGCCAGATTCTAGGGTGATAGACTAAATTAATTCTCTTACTTTTTGTGTCGGTAAATTTAACAGAATATTCATAGATAATTCATACTATTGTTTTTTTTAATAATTTATTAGAATTATTTTTTTATCTATACCCTCCCACAAGAAAAAGAGACCGTAATAATTAGAGTTTGCATCATTTCGAAGATAAGTAAATAAATTCTAACCGAGGGTTCTTCTAGTTAGACCATGAACTTAGATACTTCCGAACTTATTTATTTTCTCCGTCTTAAATTAGATGTCTCTTTTGAGTTTTACACGGTTGTTAAAGAAATGATTAATAATGTTGTTTTTGATGATAAAATGTATTTAAATTACCAAAATATCCTTATTAATTATAATTAGTGAAATAGTTGGATGATTGAAATGCAATAAATAAAAATATGTTAATGAAAAAGAATAATAAATATTATATTGATATTGTAAAAACGATATAATTTAAAACAAGAAAAAATATTAAAGAGAAATGTATTGTGAGACGAAGGGGTAATATATAAGATAATGTACACAAATGATTTTAATGTGCCAACTTTATCCAGCTATATATTTAAGGCATATTTGGTTGATTTTCTTCTGAATTATTGCAAACGGGATAATCGTGAGTCCAATTTGAGCTTTCTTACACATTTGTCTATACATTTTCTTAATTAAATTCGTTTGCATTAATGCTTTGTTTGTTTTTGTGGTGGATCAGTCCAATCCGCATCATTGTCAAAGCTATAGTTTGTAACTTTCGTTAAATCTCTGTCGATTGGCATACAGACATAAGTTGAGTGCCATTAGGAGTGAAATCAAATATACCCTTAGTTTGTGTTTGAACTTTGGAAAATGGAAATCTACATATTAGAGCGGTCATCTAATATACATTTTTTATAAGTAGATATTAGCTATGGTATTAAGAGTTAAATGATTTGTAGAGTTCATTTGATTGTTTCAACTGATCACTACTTGAACTACGCTTTAGAAACTCCACTGTATATGTTAAGTACTCTCCAAACGCAATTCCAAAATATGTTGTTTAAATCTAAAACAAACATGTATATTACTACTATATGTACAAATTGAAAAACCTTGTTGTGTCGTGAGAACTAACTAAGAGTTGGAGCACAGAGTTGGCCCAAGACAAAGTGAAATCTAAAGCTACGTTGAGTTTCAAATTATATGGAACTGATAAAAAATGGTTTAAAAGTCGACCCTTATAATTTTTTATGAAATAATATTGTAGTATTAAAAATAAAAAAAAGGAGTGAATGTATTTATTGTATTAAAATTAGTAGAAAGAGGGGTTGAGTGGGATTGGATGAATGTCTTAAAAAAGAAGCAATACTATCTTTAGTTTTCCTTCTTTTTCTACAAAATTAGAATAAGTGAAATTGCTTACACACCTTTTAGACTTTAAAATGCACCACTTGCTCTATTTTTATGGTAGTATAGAGTTCTAGCGTAAGAAAAAATTAACATGAAATTAGTCTTACATTTCCTTTTGTATAGTTAAATACAACTAACTTTTGCACATTATTCAATCATGATTTAGTTTAGTCAACATTTTGAAAATTTTGTCAAAGTGAAGACTGTCTTAATGGTACGTAAATATCCAACTTCCATGTTGACCGGTTGATCACTTTTAATTATGGAAAAGAAGATAGTACGAAATCCTTGACAAGGGTACAGTCTGTAGGCACCACTGCCTTGACTGGTAGTAAACCTAATTCAAAAGCAAAATTTACTCTTCTTTTCAAAGCCTATTTTTGACAAAAATAGAGAAAAAATATACAAGTATATATGAATTTACATAATTAATATATATAAAAAGTAATATTGTTAATAAAGTAAAGTGATGAGAAAGAAGTGTGATAGCATGATATTTGTCTAAGGTTTGAGGATATGGAGTGCGCGAAACAAAGATAATAAAATTTGTCTAAGTACTTTGGTTTAATTTATGTGTAACAGAACAATACAATTGTAGTAGTTGCTGGTTTTTTCTCCGGTTTTTGGTTGGTGAACAAACGACCAACAAGATAATAAAATTGCCGTGAGAACCGAGGCAGTAGGCTGTCATGTAGGAGAGCACTAATATTGCTGTTAATTTCCATTTCCTACCTCTCACTTCAATTTTCAAACCATAATAATATCTTGAGTTGTAAGAAAAAGTCTCCCACTCAGCAGCACTTATGTGGATCACCTTAACTTGTATTCTTAAGATGGCGATTGTTAAGAAACTTAAAGTAGAAAAAGGGAAATGTTTTGTACAGCAAAAAATTATTTTCCGAAAGCTTCCTGACACACTTAAAACATAAATTCCTTAATTGTTGATAACCCCCAGTATGCATGCGGGAGCTTTTTCTTTTTTCTTTTACCGAAGGAATTACTATTTGTGATAATTTTGGGATAAGCTTTGTCTAGATATATAGCATCGCGCATAGAAAAATTATCTTATTTTGTACATTCAATTAATCAAAAGTAAAAAATTAAATTTAAATGCATTGCTTACAACACAATATTTATATTTTTGACTCATTAACTTATATGTCTTAAGGACATAAGTTAGCATTTCCTTTTTTATTTTTCGGAAAATGGAAAAATATAATATATTAACAGCTGATGTATATGTCTAGAAATCTTATGTACCTTTTGTGTTGTGAGGAGGGTGAGCCAGAGATAAAAGCTTGATGTGTGGCTGGTCAATGCAAGCGCGATGCGGATGTCACGAATTATATATAAGCGCAGTGTTGTTTTTTCATGTTTGTGAGAGGAATCTTTGGAGACCAAAAGAGAAAACTTTTAGGGTTAAGAATTGTGTGCTTTTGGGAAGATTCTAGGGTTGTGAATTACTTTGTAAACACCATGAATGGTGATTATTATTGAGTGAGTTTGGAGAGGAAATGAGAGAAATTCTGCAATTCTCTTGGAGAGAAATTAATAACAATTTTCTAGTAACTCTTTTGTTCAAGGGAAGAGACGAGAAGTGTAAATTATATTTTATTGTTGAAGGCTAATTCTTATAACCTTTGTATATCTTTGTAAGAAACTCATTAATAATGAATTGTATAGTTGCTCTCTCCCGCAGACGTAGGTTAAATTATATCGAACTAAATAAACAAATATCATTGTGTTTGTTCTTTCCCTCATTTATTTTATTCCTTATTGTCTGTGGTTTGCTACACACTTTGATTGTGGTTTAAATTGCTCAAACTATTTTGGTTCTTGGTTCTTGGTGATTTTTGCCCCACACATCACAATATCAGTGTGAGTTAGTTCAAATTGATAATAATTGGTGTCACTATGGGGTAGAGGAACAAATCTTCAAGTGAGCATCATAGGTATTAAGTGGGATATCAAAAAATTTACCAAAGATAACGATTTTAGGTTGTGGGAGATTTTACCATGACTGCAATTTTAGAGAGACGCGATAGCGAAAACCTATAGGGTCGCTTCTGTAACTGGATAACCAGCGGGCGTTGCGTTTGGTTCAAAAAGCATGGTTGAAGGTGAAGATTCAAGCATCCTTGATTCAACAAAAGTGTGTGGAAGCTCTGAAGTTAAGGTTGTTTCCAACCACCAAGACACAACTAAAGAAGACCAAAATGGTGGACAAGACAGAGATCTCCATTGACTTGTGTCTTAGTGATAAAATTTTGAGGCAACTCACAAAGGAGAAGACTATTTCCTCTATTTGGACAAAGTCGGAGCCATTGTATATGATCAATTCGTTGGCTCATAAACAACTTTTTTTTTTGAAGAAGGCATAAACAACTTTTAACACAACAACTTTATTAATTTATGACGGTGAATTCAAAATCAATTGTGGAGAAATTGACGGAGTTCACCAAAATTCTTGATGTTTTGGTGAACATTGAAATTGATATTAATAATGAAGACAAGATTATACTCTTATTGTGTGCATTACCTAGATTCTTTGAGCACTTTAAGTATAATATGTTTTATGATAAAGAAAACACTGTCACCTATGATGAGGTCCAGTTGGCCTTGAGAATGAAGGAGTTAACCAAGCTCAAGGATTTGAAGTTTGATGAAAGTGTTGATTACTTGAGTGTCTCAAGAGGGATAAGTGATATTAGAGGTAATAGGACAAAATCAAAGGATGGTGACAACTCGAAGTACAAGTGCTTCAAGTGTCACAAAACCGCTCACTTCAAGAAGGTTTGTTCCATGTGAAGGGGGAAATAATGACTAATCGTGAGTTGTAGTTGCCTTGGAGTATTATAAGGATGCAAGTGTGGTAGTGGTGTCATGTCGAGAGCTGGAAGAAGGTGGAGTAGTTCACTGTGAAAACGACTACACATGCAAGTTGACCCTAATATAGAAGGATGGTCATCTAGAGAATTGGTACACTCATTGATCAACCAAAAAAAGTCTTTCACTTGTGGGACTAAAAGAAGACAACAAAAGAATTACTCCTAGCTATATGGTAAGAGTTAGGTAAATCAGGGATATTTTTGCACTAAAGCGGTGTATAGACCTTGTGTGCTTGTTCTAATTGAGAGCAAGGAAATCTTCAAGAGTGCGAAATTCATTCTGAGGATTGAGGAGGAAAAGATGAAATCTTGTGGAACTATAGAGTGTATTTACATGCAAGGAAAAGAAACAAAGGGGTTGGTTAAATTGACAACATCATCGATTTAAAGACAAGATACATAATTGTTATATATGAAGGTGAGAAAAACCACAAGAAGGGGGGGTTGAATTGTGTTTTTGGAAACTTCTTCTTTTACGTTCTAGATAACTGTCCTCAGGTTCAGAGTCTGAAGTAGTTCAGAGTCTGAGTGAGT
>Ga0228710_1009114_pt1 | contig 13919 bp, 7 predicted proteins | sample MedpolnodulmetaG_FD_177995 | JGI IMG/M metagenome (GOLD analysis project Ga0228710, IMG submission 177995) | Root nodule microbial communities from Medicago polymorpha collected in Santa Monica, California, United States - pink nodules | ecosystem: Host-associated > Plants > Roots > Nodule...
ATATACTTATGAGTTAATGCTTGATTGAATGAATGCTTGAATGAATGATGAAAAATGTATGCTTGAATGAATGTATGAAAGAAGGATTGAAAAATTAGGGAAAATAGAGGTTTCTGCCTCTTTTGGTTTTTTACACAGACTGGGCGTGAGTAAACTCACGCATGTGTTAACAGTGTGTGTGGGTTAACTCACGCAGTTATTTACACTTGGGTGACTTAAGTCACGCAGCGTTAATTAACTAACGTATGGGTATTTCGGGAAAGGTTGCAGGGTGCGAGTGATTTGTGCTGGGTGGAGAGCAGTAATCATAAAGTTATACCCTACAGATAAGACCAATAACATCCAAGTTCTAATTTCAATCGCAATCACAATTACCCATTTTGTATGACCATAAGATGTATTATCATAATTATAATAATCAATATTTTATCTTCAAATAAACGATTAATATTGCAACAACAAACATATATGACTCGATTTCCGTGAATTTAACTCAATTGATAAGGATAATGTATAAGTATGCAAGGTTTAGGGTTCGAACATCGGACACCATATTTATATATATATATATATATATATATATATATATATATATATATATATATATATATATATATCACTAACAATTTTTTAGCAAATGTTACTTATTTTTTACCGAACATTGGGCGGGGCTTTTTTTCAAAGGAATCTAGGGTTAAAGATTAAAAAAGACATACACCACTCATCAATTTTTTAAGAAAAAATATAGTATTATTTATCAAAAATTATTTATTTAATAAAATTGAAGTAGACCCCATCAATAATTTACCAACCGTTCAAGAAATTCCATATATGGAAACACCCATCTTGAAGGGTAAAAAAAGTGGTCTCGACCCAATTCATTGCTAGATGACTTTATTAGATTTCCATTTTTTTTCACTTTAGGGACCAAGGTTGTCTTACTCTTTGCATTAATGCACCATGCATGCTATGTTGTTTTAGTTTTATGTTTTTTACTTTCTTTCTATATATTTGCCTTAAATTAACTTACTACGCTAAAACTAAAGAAAAATAAAAAGGATGTGAGAGAGAGAGAAAGAGATAAAATGAGAAAAAGAAATGAGTGTCTCTGACGTTGCACTTGCAGTGTCTCATATATACGATGCAAATTAAAGGAAAAAGAAATCTAAGGTGATGGAAAGCTTTTTTAACCTAACACTAATATTCAAAGTCTCACTTTGTACTCCAATTTTTGTTCTCTTTCCTTCCTTTACGTAGAATCAAGGACCATGGTATCAAATTTTTGGACCAACATTCATCCTCTTCTTGTTAAAGTGCTTCTTATGATATGAACCAATTTTGATATTTATTAGTTTACTCTCGTTTGATCGAACCGTGCATATACATCAAAACAAAGTGAACTTCTACTTTTACCATACATTAACAAATTAAATGGTTTTAGTACAACTAATAAGAACACATAATAAGGAAAATGCTTACTATAAGAGCTCATATTAAAGAATTACATATAATAATTCTATCTTTTTTTTTAGGGATATAATAATTCTATCTTAAAAGTTGTGTATTCAAATTCTTAAAAAAAACATAAATTTTGAATATTCTTTGTTAAAAAAATAAGGGTTAAATATGTTTTTAATCCCTACAAAATCATAAATTTTTAAGTTTAGTGCCTATAAAATTTTAATTGTAATTTTAGTCCTCCATAATATTGTAGTTTGTAAGAATAGTCCCTATTTTGAAAACTTTTTACAAAAAATGGACACATTTAGTCCTCCAAAATAGTCCCTATAAAATGTAAATAGGGACTAAAAATGAATAAAATTTTTGTAGGAGCTAAACTTGTAATTTTGTAGGGACTAAAAACATATTTAACCCAAAAAATAATCCTAGAGCTACTTTTGTGAGCTCTACTACTCTGAAAACTCCATTTCATAAAAACAAATCATTATTTCATTATCCATAAGCATTATGAAAATTTTATACATTCTTTATAAAAAAAATATTTGACATTCACTTTTATTATCTCAGATTGTAAAAAATTTAAGTTTTATTTTTGTGAGACTTTGATTTGGTGATTTTGAATAATATTTAGTTACCACAATTTTTAAATCATATTAAATAATTCATTTACCCATTAATGTAAAGTCTACCTATACCAAAAACATGTTACAAATTTATGAATAAGTTTTGCCCCACAAAATAAATGATATGCATCCGTCCGTGGTTTCAATCATGGGGACTTTTACTTAAGGTTAAATTAGCCGTAGTCGAGAATTTTCTGCATTCACAAAGTTGAAATATTATCTATCGTCTAATCTAAATCAAAAAGATTAAGAAAAATGCAAATTTCAATTTTATTTTATAATTTAAAATAGTGAGTTTAAATTTAGACCGTTTAATCATAATCGAATTAGCCATCATTAGTCCTTAATTTTGAACAATTTTCAAAACATCAACCCAACATAGTCTTATATTAAGTGCTTGTTTGTTTAGGCCATGGATCTGTAGTGGACGCGCGTTTGGCCAGATGATACAATTCGTGGCTTCACCGTTGTGTTGCAGGTGGATATTGATGATGTGTGGATTTGGACACCTGATCCAGTTGATGGGTACTCTGTTAGTGGTGCCTACCGGTTTACTCACAGACAGGAGGCCTCCTCCTCAATTTGATCCTGTTGATCTTCTTTGGAGGAGGGAGGTTCCGTTGAAGGTTTCGGTTTTTGCTTGGCGCCTTTTTCGAAGTCGTTTACCAACTAAGGTGAATTTATTTCGAAGAAGGATCATCCCCTCAGATGCTCAGTGGTGTGTAACTGGGTGCGGTATACAAGAATCTGAAAATCACTTATTTTTGAATTGCGGTGTTTTTGGTCAAATTTGACAGCTTGTTTGTAATTGGCTTGGCGTTTGCGCGGCTGATCCATCTAATGTTATGGATCATTTTTTCCAATTTAGTACTTCTTCAGGTTATGCAACATCCAGGCGACCTTTCATGAGTGTGATTTGGTTTGCAAGCACGTGGATAGTTTGGAAGGAAAGAAATGACAGACTTTTTCGAGGCAAAGAAAATTCTCCCATTCAGCTTTTGGAGAAGATTAAACTTCTTTCCTTTTGGTGGCTTAAGTCTAATTTTAAGGTGTTTCATTATAATTTTCATTTTTGGTGCCAGAATCCCTTTGTTTGTGTGGGAATAGGCTAAGTTTGTTAGGTACTGTGGACATATTGTATATTTGTTCATTTGTGGCTTTTTTCTGACACACCTTATGCTAGGAGAATAGTCATCTATCAGTAATATATTTTATTTTGATTTCTTAAAAAAACAACTTGTGGCTTCAATATTTTAGCGTTTTGAGGCTCTTAAGCGTACGTCTACGTTAGTCAAATACCGAAACAAACACGCACTAAACCTTTATCAAACTCAGTATTAGGTCTAGTGTTTTTTTAGAAGAGAAGTAGGTAAAGTTTTGTTAACATAGTTATCAAGCCATTGTCTTGTCTTCTTTTATTTTATTTTGTTTTTTCCATTTTGGTAGTATAACTAATAACTCAGTACAACGAACTTGTACTATCGAATTTATTTATAACTACTGAATCAGCCACACTTTTTCGAAATATCAAGGATGACGCTGGTGATGATCAAAGCATGCATGCTTTTAATTGTTTTTTTAGCATTATTTACAGATCCATGTCATTCTAAAAAAAACAAATGCAGGTTGGATTATTATTTTAATGCTTAGTACAATATTATATTTGCAACCAACAAAAGATATTCCTTAAAATAATTTATCAATCAAATATAGGATCTATTCATTAACAAGTCAGAATCATTCTTCCTCCCAAACTCACAAGTCCAGAACCGTTGAACCCAACAAAGCATACATGATGTACCAAAGAGAAATAATTATTTTACACCCAAATTTGTTGGTGTATATTGTTTTTTAGTTTGTGTATTTTTTAAAAGTGTGTAAATTTTAAGGTGTTGAATATATCATTTCAAAACTAGTAGAATTTCTGTTTTTAAACTTTTTTGTTTGTCACCTACCTTAACGGCTATAAAAAATTCACCTTAAAGATGAATAAGTGAAGTGTTTGAGATACAAACTTTAACCTTTGCATAGAGTATGCATTATCCTTTATCAAATGATCTATACTCACATAGACTTCTGTTTCTAAACTTATTAACGCATATTTGTTAGCATTTCTCTTTCTGTTAATCTTAGGGTAAAGTGCACTTTTCACCCCTTAAGTTTTAAAAAGTTGCAATTATGGCTCCCTATGAAAAAAAATGACAAAAGTGACCCCCTGTGTTTAGTAAAATATGCTCTTTTGACCCCCTAACATAAGGGAAATATGATCTTTTGACCCTTTATCTTCTCAAAAAGTTACGATTATAGCCCCTTTTTTGAGACATGTGGCGTCTTCTCAACAATTTTGGAAGCTAAAATTGTAATTTTTTAAAATAGAAAGCTAAAATCGCAACTTTTTTAAACTTAAAAAGTGAAAAGTACAATTTAGCATTTACCTTCTTACCATGAACCAAAATTGAAAACTAGTTTTTGCTTGTAGTAATAAACACTGTAATAAAGTTCCCTAGGTTTCTGTTCTCTACTAGTAGAAGTTAATAAACTCTGACATGAAGGGTTAAAGAGATAATTCTCTCTTCACAATTATACCCTTTTGGTGACATCCTTTTTCTTTCTCTCACTCAATTTATCAGTGTCCTTTTGAAGCTTTAGACGAACAATGATAAGTCCCTCTCATCATAATGACTTTGTCTGACTGCTTTTAGTCTAGAGAACTGATTCAAAGGACACCGTTGATTGAGACTACTCATCACCATCTCATCATATTTCCAAGACCATCAGAAAATAAACCCATTTTGCATCTCTCATTTTTCCCTGCCTCCACTTTAAAACTAGTAATTTCATCCTTCATAAATAATTACTACTTCATTATTATTTTTTCCATTATACTTTGGATAAATTTGTGCTAGTTAATCTCAATCGAGACAATCATTTCATTTATCTTTCGATAAAACTCTAGATTATCATGCGAGCATTAAAACCAAAAAAAGAAAAGCCATGTAGCATCTTTTCTTTTACTAGACAATTTTCAAGACCAATCCCAATCTAAAGAAAATAAGGAACAAATTGACAACCATGTGTGTGTGATAGCAATAAATTTCCAAATTAAGAAAATGGATCATAAATACCAATAATACAGAAAAGCAAGAAATCATAGTTCTATAACAACATAGAAACCATAATACCTAATTGTAGATATCGTCCGTTTGTTAGTTTGACTCATCCAAACTAAGACTGATGAGTTCCCAATTTAGATTTTTTGTTTTCATTTTACTATCCCTTCTAACATTGCATTCAAATTTTTATATGCTTATAAAATTGACAAAATAGGGGAAGATATTAGGGAAGTACTTAGCAAATATGATTATTTGAATGTAGAAAGGTTAAATAGGGATCAAGAGGGTCTCATGAGAGAGTGGAAGCCATTTATGTGCTGCCAAGCTTGAGAAGAAGAGGGTGGTCTAATCTGAGGTGGGAATCCTGATGATGCTGCAGCAGCAGTTGCTAAATAATGTGGCCCTGATTGCCATTGTTGTTGTTGATGATGATTGCTTGTTGATAATGAAAGATCACTTCCAACTCGGCTTCCATAGCTGCTGCTGGGAAACTACATTGAGAGGGAAAAAAAATGTACTTATATAAATAAGCACTTCAACAAGAAAAAAATTATAGAATATGAAGTTGCAACCATGGTTATAAATGGTCGTTGTGGTTGCGGTTACATTGTGAGCCTTCATATTATTGAAAAACTATAGAAAATTGTAGTTGATGTGGTCGAAATTGCAATTGTAATGGTTGAGACTCAAATTCTTTATATTGTAGTTGCGGACCACAATTTAAAATCATGATTGCGGTACGAAACCTGATTTTAAATCAGGTCATGTAACCGCAATTATGGCCACAATATAAAGAATTTTAAAGTCTAGACAACCATATTGCAACTACAATTGCGACCATATTTGTGTCAATTTGTTTGCAATATTGAGAATGACAACATAGTTGCAATTGCGACCACAATTTCGAATCATGTTGACAGTTATATTATTTAGAATCATGCTAATGTTTATATTGACAATATTTTTACTATTATCTGGTTAATGTGCATGAGGTAACACAAATAAAGAGGGTACCCACATGAAAATTTGGGGGGTGAGTATGTGCAAAACTTTGAAGCATTTGAGACTGATCTCTAAAAGGAGCATATCTATGCATTTCATTTGATGATGAAGAATGAAGGTGAGTTTGACTTAGCATCCGCAATGCTTCACTCTCTCCATGCAAATCCCTTCCATATGCTTCAATGTTGTTTGGTCTATTATATGGTTTTGGGAGTATATTCACAAGCTGAATGAAATATTAACAAAGAGAAAAAAAAAGTTTAAATATTATATTAGGAAATTGAACAAAAACAGATGAGTAAATAAACAAATACTTGATTATTTTAAATATTATTACACCTTAGGCTTGTTTCCCCCATGCTGCCAATTAGATTGATCAGATGCATGATTTGCTTGAGTATTATTGATAGGCTTTGAACTTGAATTTCCCAAACTTAAATCCAAATTATGATCACCAGCATTACTTGCTGGTTCTGCTGCATATATATATAATGTGAGTAATAATAAAACTAATCAAACTTCTATTAGGAAAAAAGAAATTAATTGATCATATAATATAATTTCATGAATCCATAATTATACAAAATATACCAGAATTATTAAGCTCGTTGTCATATATGCTTGGATCAAAATTGGTGACTGCCTCTTTACCATTGCATTTTATTGCTGCTTTGTCATAAGCCCTATAATAAAAAAATTCATTTCATATATTTTATCAAAAAAATAAACCTAAAATTAATCCATGTTATACCAAAATAGACAACGTAAGCAAATGTACCTTGCAGCTTCAACCTCGGTGTCAAACAAGCCCAGATAAACGTACCTAGTAAATGAAAATCATAATTAATTAATCATATCATAAAAAAAAATTGATGATGAAAAAAATATGACATACTTTTTTCCTAAAAATTGTCCCATTCTTGCCTCCCATCTTCCACATTTGTGCAATGTAACACCTCTATATTTAGAGCTTCCTCTTGGAAAACCAGTGCTTTGTCGACGAAGTACATGTACAAACTCTTCTTTTGTTAAATTAGTCATCTATTAAAATGCATTCCACCAAAAAAAATTAATTCAATTTCAACAAAGATAATTCAAAAATTTTAAGATAAGATCAATTTTTGAATTTTGATCATCACCTGCTTCAAGTCTTCTTCATAATCTTCAATGTTAAAGTTTATATCAGCCTCAACTCCTCTAAACTTAATAGCTGCTCTATCATATGCACTGCACAAGTACACATATACTTGATTACAAACTTTTTTTCATCTAAAATAAAAATCTCACATTCCCCATAAATGAAGTTTAATTAAATTATATATATTTTTTGACTCACCGAGCAGCTGCATGTGCTGTGTCAAATCCACCTATACAAATTTATCCAGACAAAACAATCTATTCAGTCACCAAAAAATCTTAACTCTTGTCTCTACCAAATCATATCCAACCACAAAAGAAGCAAAAAAAAATTAACCAAAATAATACAACAATTATTCTAAATTATTTTTATGATATGATACTTACCAAGATACACTTGTTTTCCACAATCCCTGCAATTATGAGAGACACAAAAAAAAGAATCAAATTTTTTTGAAGGTTTACATTTTTAAGGAATGGAAAAAAAAGTAAAAAAATAAAATAAGAACTAACCATATATGTGATTCCCATCGACCTGTTCTTCTGTAAAAAGTAACTCCTCTATATTGTGAACTTCTTGACCTTGGTCCTCTTCTACTTTTCTTCATAGGTTGTGAAGAAGAAGATGAAACTTCTACTGATTTTCCACCTCCAAGTGTTTCTGATTGACAAAATTTCACACCTACCCAATGAGCACGAGGAAAACTAGAAGAAGATGAAGATGTTCCATTTCCACCACATGATGCTGCTACAACCATATCATCAGACTCTTGATCCATAGGAAAAAACTGTCTTGTCACAGGAAAATTTTCACTGTCTAAGGAATTTTCTTCTTCTTCTTCTTCTTGAGTTACGGAGAAACCAAATATCTTACTGTTTCTTTTCTTCATCATGTCTTTGTTGCTATTGTCTTCTTCAGAATCTTCTTCTATTACTATAGCTGAAGAGCTTGAATTTGAAACAGATCCACCAACCCTTTTTGCTTTATCTTCATCTCCATCTATTGATGTCTTGAGTGAAGAACATCCTTCAGATTTTTCATCTTCTTTTCTCTTACAAGGTGAGCCATTAAGATCCCACATTTTTTTTTTTTGCAAAACTAGATGATAGTAATAATAATAACACAAAACTCTTTCATAAAAGAACCAAAACTTTCTATGTTTCTTTGGTTCTTTGGTTTTGTGGTTTTGAAAGGTAAAAGAAGGTGATTTTGGTTGGTTAAGAATTTTGGGTTTTGTGTTGTTTGTTTGAAAGAGTAGTTGTCAAGTGAAAGAGGTTGAGTGTGATGATGGGAATTGAGAAGAAGAAAAAAATCAAACCTAGGACCAGTGAAGAGGTAGGTGTTGCAAAAATGTAGTAAAAGATGTAATAAAGATCTTTGTTTTCTTCAACTGCCCAATACAGCATAGACGAGGCCAGTTTCAGCAATGTTAGCCGAAAGCATCTCAACTTCACCTTAACACCATTCACTCTCTCTCTCTCTCCAACCACTTATGTTGTTTTCTCTCTCTTGATTTATTTTGGTGTAAATCAGTATCCTCCGCATGTAACTGCATAGACTAATCCCTTGAGTCTTGTACGATTCAAATGAACGACAAACTCTTCAGAAGAGTTTTAAAGTTGTCGCATGTCTAAAGTTAGATTCAAATCTAAAATATTAACAAAGCTAAAATAGACTCGTGCCATCGTTTTTATGTCTCTCTTTTCAATTTCAATGACTCATCATAATTTCATTCTTTTTTCTCTCTCTAAATTGAATTGAATTGAATTCTCATCAAATATGTCCTTTTTTTTTAATATTTCATTCATACACTCAATTCACTTGTTTGTTTTTTACTGCTTTCTTATAATGTTTTTGTTTCTATTTATTAGTAAGAGGGTCAGAGAGATAAATATATGAGTTGGGAAATTTTTTGGAAACAAAGTAAGAACCATCTCTTTCTTAGACAACTTTCCCACGTTAACCAAATCGAAAAGCTAGCATCTTGCTTGCAGATATGTGTTTGTGTCTTTTTTTTTCTTTTCTCTCTCTCTAATTACCTAGTAATGGATATAGACAGTGCAACGAATTCCAAAAGATAGATAATTATAATCACTCAAAATTTAGCTTCTTCTAATCGTTAATCATTCTATGAATACTCTTACAAAAGCCACTTCTTTTAATTATTCATATCTCCAAGCATTTTTATCTTTTTGGGATTGTGACTACGTTTTACCATGTGGGGTATCCATGCGGGTCAAAAGAGGAAAATAATTAAGGGTGGTTAGGAGGGTATTTCCGGAAAAGGAGATATAAGATATTTTTGTTAATGTATACATTGCATATCTTTTACACACAATATAAAGACTATGGCGTTAAGTCGAATAGAACTATAATGGATGACAAAACTCTCCTCAAGAAATTTAATTTTATTGCATTCACTTGAATTCGAACTCAAATCTCTAAATAAATTGGAAGAGATTCATTATCATCTCATCTAAATGTTATTGAGTATATAAGATTTTTATTGATTCCCCTAAAAAAGATATTTATTGATTATTAGTTGAATACACTCTCCGTCTCAACTTAGATGTTTATTTTGAGTTTTACACAGTTATTAAGCAAATGATTAGTTGTGTTTGATTTTGATGGTAAAATATATTTTATTTTTTAAAATACCTTTAATAATTATAGTTAGTAGAGTAGTTAGATTATTCAAATGAAATAAATAAAGACATGTTAATAAAAATATATATTGTATTAATATTATAAAATAGACATATAATTTTTTTAAAAAAATATAGTAACGAAGACACTTAATTTGAGAGAAAGAGTATATGTTTGCATTTTTGTGTCAAGTAATCTGGTGGCTAGAGCTCACACAATTTAAATATGGAGAAATTAGGTGTTTCAGGTTTGAACTTTCATCCTTACATATAAAATGCAACATTCCTATCAACTGAACTAAGCACCTCGAGCATATATATTTGCATATTTATTTGTGACTCTTGATTAATTGTGGCGTGAACAACTGCATAATTATTTGTGACGCTAGATGAATTGTGGTGTGAACAAAAACAAAAAGATGAGAAAAGAGGGAGGGACCCATAGAGTTTTGGGTAATTTTGGGATAAGAAAAGGAAATGAGAATAATGGTAGTAAAAGGAAAAACTTTCCAGAAAAGTCCAATCCAAGAGTACGGGAAGAGGGCCACCTTTGCCTCTTTAGTTCACCAAGCGACCAATACCTTTGCTACGCTGTACCTCGTATTTATTCATCACTCTTTTTTACTATACCACTCTCCTAAATCTTGCGTGCTCTCCACGCATTATTCTTTCATTTTTTTGGATCAAAGTCATGCCTATCAAGCCAATTCAAGAATTTTACTCTTTTCCTTTTTTAAAATTGCTCATTCATACCCCCAAACATCCACAATTAGAGATAGTCTTATATGGATATAAACATAAATAAAATTATTTAGGAACACATACAACAATGACGGAAATTAAATGATAAATAAATTAGTTATATCACTGTTTATACTAATTTTTGGTAAATAACCGCTGGTTTAAAAATTGTTACTTGCAAGATCAACCAGTAAATCTTAAGGACATATTGTGTTTTTACTTCCCCAGAAATCCATGAATGTTCTTCAATAATATAAGAAGATATTGAAAAAAGTTATCGAATTTAATTTAGTTAAATTCGTCGAAGTCACTTTCGAAATATGAGTAAAAAGTATTGCTTGAAGTAAACAAGTAAATTGCAAAAAACACTTAAGAAAATAAACTTAAATTGCATTCATTGAATTTAAATTGGTACACCGATTCTTACATTGTAACTTGTGACTCGTTTCTCTCTTGAATGCGGATAGTTTGAGTGTAAGTTTTTTGTATGATTGGATTGTGACCTGTTTCTCTTGCGAAAAACTACTATTTATACTAATAGAAAATAAACTACCTACGTAGGATTTGAAACTACAACTGCTAACATCGAACCATAGATATTCATCCGATTCAAATTCCAGACACACGCTCCTTGAAGATATTTGTTGGCTCGATCTTATCCAAAACAAAACTGTTTTCGATACGCTTTTGTCGGTTGAACCAAAACGCGTGTTCCGAATGCTTTTTGGTAAGTCTAATTTCAACTAAGTGTTTGAGAAATCATAATATTTATTTCTTCAAGTATAAAGTCAACCTTAGTCTGACCGCATTTAAATCTTCTATCTGAAAATATAGGCTAACAAATTGCCCCCCAGAAACATCATTTTCGATTTCATCCCTTGATATGGAGAAAAGGGTGTTTTTGACCTTTACCTTTGGCAGGAAAAAGGTGTTTTCGATCGAAACGACGTTATTGTTTGAAGAAACGGTTCAAATATACCTTTATGGTGTCCCCACCATCTCTAGTGGGCCATATTCCTAACATCGGAAACTCCCTTTTTTTTTATTTAAAAACTGTCACCATAGAATGTTGACACTTTGTCTCAATCAAAAGGCTATAAAACAAGGGTTTTACCTTTTTCTTTTCACTTTTTATCTTCATCAGATTTTACTGTTCCTTCTTCTTCTTTGCAAAAAGATACAAACTCCATAACCGAAACTCAAACAGTCGCAAAAATTCCCTACCATTTCGTCGTTCCAAGCGAAAATTTCTCACTACTCCACTATCTTAAACGACTTCAATTATGGCAAATCCAGGAGAATCTTCTTCTCAACTCCCACGTTGCGACGAGCCTGCCAACTTCTCACAGGAGATCCCGGTTAACAGTCCCCAGTTTATAGAAGATCCAGACATTACAGCGGCTGAGGAAAAAATCTGGAAATCCCAGGTAATTATTCCGTGCTTGTTCGCATGCATTTCTAGGACCTTTCCTAGATGACCACGGAGACCAAGAGAAGCTTAGTGTTGTCTTCCCTAGTTCCAAGAAACATCTTCCTTTAGTTTTCACTAAAGGTCCTTATGACCTAAGTTTCCTCAAATCCAAATTTAGGACGGAGCCCAAACATGAAAACAATGAGGAGTATATCTCCTGGTTGGATAAAGTAGAGAAGAAAAAGGGTCAATTTTGGAAAGACCTAGGTATCTTTGACCTTACTCAACTATCTAGGCAAGGGCCTAAATATCACAATGAAACTTTGATTGCTGCTCTTCACTTTTGGAACCCTTCGACCAGCAGCCTCCACTTAAAATGTGGTATCTTTACTCCTACTTTGTTAGATGTTGCCGGCCTAACTAGTCTGAAACCCACTGGCCATATTTTCGATCCAACTGACTCTGGTTTGAAAATCTCTTTTGATTTCACAAGACTTGCCTATGGCAACTTCATAATAGATCACCGGGTCACTACAAGTGTTGAGGTGTCTGATAAGGAGCACATCGCTTTCTTAACTTACTGGTTGTCCATGTAAATCTTCTGTTCAAGATCCATACAAGTCCCAAAAGGTTTTAAAACCTTAGCTATTCAGTTGCATGAGGGCAAAGATATCTGCTTAAGCAAACTTATATTAGGGTCTCTATATGAAAATCTGAACCAAGAAGTAGTCAATATTAAAGAGTACCAGCCTGGGAGTAGCCTAATCATACCTGGGCCCATTTGGTTTCAATTGTGGCTCTTAGCCACTTTCCGGACCAAACTGGCAGTCTTTCTTCCTACCAACTTCACAAAAACATATGAGGATAGATCAACTGAAGGAATAGGTCTGGCTATGCTTCGACATGGCAACAGAGGCTCACAAGAATTATTCTCTATTGCATACAAAGCGCTCTTGGGGTGTGATGTGTTTACCCCCTCTTTGGCCCCATTCGCCACTAGAGTCTGAGGGCCAACCTAGTTCAAAAGGGAATTTCCAGCTACTTCGATCGAGGATGAGGCAGAGACAAATGCCATATGGGAAGCCTATTTGACTCCCACGTTCCTGTCTAGCAGGACAACAACTCGTGATCCCTATGGGGTATACACTTATCAGCCGAATCACGTAGCCAAACAGTTTGGTTTGGTTCAACCAAAGCCTGATTCTTTGTATAAATGTGTAGAAGACCTGAGGCAGCCTTTGATAGAGCATGTGTGGAGGTCTATTCTGCGCAGAGCTCAAGATCAAAGCCACATTTTCAAGCCCATTCCCTTTGCCATATCTCATGCATGTACCGAAGCTTTCTTTCGATGGTGGCAAGACTATTACAAACGTCAAGCCAGTCGAGTGAATCCCGAAAGTCTGCTTCCTCGACTAATATCTGCTTTTGATATTGTGCAGAATAAAGTAAAGAAGACCAAAGGTACGCATATTCGGGAAATTCAAGCTTTCCAAAAGTTCTTTCAAACTGTTTATGATCCTTTGTACCCCAAGAGGACAGTTTATTACGCCGCCCGTATTTTAAAAGACAAGATTTTAGAAAAAATCCCCACAATGAAGTTTCCACCTCTCATTCCTAGTAAATATCTTTTTGCACTGCACTTTAAAATTAAATTTCCTTCGCTCCCAACCAGCAAACTGGCTTTGGCCTTTAGGCCACCATATCCAAAATGGTTCTTTTGTGATTCTTTACTAGGAATGAAACAAAAATTAAAAACAAAAGAAAAAGACAAAGTGACTGCAACTA
>Ga0228710_1009115_pt1 | contig 13917 bp, 4 predicted proteins | sample MedpolnodulmetaG_FD_177995 | JGI IMG/M metagenome (GOLD analysis project Ga0228710, IMG submission 177995) | Root nodule microbial communities from Medicago polymorpha collected in Santa Monica, California, United States - pink nodules | ecosystem: Host-associated > Plants > Roots > Nodule...
TTAATCGGTCATTGATCAATGGTTGACATGTTTAATGTTTATTTTATAAACACCTCACATCATAGTTAAGATAGTATTTTCCAATGACATGTATGGCTCACTAATTCAGCATTTGCATCCTCCTTAGATAATTGTTTTGAGATAATTCATTAAAAAGGACACTAACTAAATCTTTCAAGCAATTTTTATGATGACATAGATGATTCTCTTTCAATCCTGAAAAGAAAAAAAATAACAAATTTATAATTGGTGAAGTTAAAATGAGGACTGGAAAAAAGAATTAACATGACCTCACGTGGCTTTTGAGATGCATGGATAAAGTTACTATTCTTAAGAAGAGAAATCCCAAAAATTTAATATTTTAGTTTTTGTATGAGCAGACAAAGAAAGACTCCAAGAAAAACCCAAAAATTACATACCTTTTTTATTCTTTTAGTTGTAGTAGGGAGAAAGTAAATTGAAAAAACATTAGTTGTAGTAGGGAGAAAGTAAACTGAAACAACATACATATTTTCAATTGTTGAACCCACCAAAAAGAACCTAAAATATGAACACTGTGTAAACCCTTTTGCAAAAGACACAATATATATAATGAAATGTGCGACCACCATTTATGTCAATATAAAGTTTCTTCAAACGTATGTTTGTTGGGATTCTTTAAGCCGTGGAATTTAAATCAACCATACCAGCCTAATAAAAATTTGGCGTTAAAATAATTTACTGGGCTACACTAATAGTGAATTAAAAGAGATGGATTAAGAAAGGGTGATAACGTTTTTAAGAGAGAATAATAAGAATGGGTAGTGGAAGAAGTTCAAAGCACAAATGAATGTTACATAGTAAAGTACATGAATATGAATGAATTTTATACAAATAAATATGTAGTAAATTGATGAAAGAAAAGAAAAAAATGAAAAAGAGAACCACATGGCATAAGCATGAGAGATTAGTTAGAGAATAGAGAGCTATAATGAAGTGACACATATGTAAAGTGTAGTTTAGAATACATGTATACTAGATAATATAGAGATTGATTGATAAATTCAATTAACAACCATATCAAGTTCATTTTCAAATATGGTGTTTTGTTTTGTTTTAATATTTTCTCTGTTATCAAACAATTGTAGTTTTATGTTAATGATAAATTTTTTTCCTTTTATGCATATAATTATCCAAATTATAGGCTGCATATAATTTTCAGTTTTTGGTATTTCATTGTTTCTAATTAATTGGCATATACGATTGGAAAATCATACCTTTTAGGCTTTCCTTTGTAATTTTTTTTAAGGGTGAATTAGAAACAACACCTTCCTCCTCCATCCGTTGGATACGCTCGTAACGCGCTCTCCTAGTGGAAGTATGCCTTGCCTCCCATACGTTCCGGCGGCGCTGAGTAGATGAAGAACCCTCTCTAACATCACAAAACAGTAGGCAAACACATCACAAAACAGAAGCAAAAAAACATCCTGGGTGTTTCTAGATTTCATTTGCCGGACGACAACAACCTAGCCCGGCAAACGAAATCCGGATTGTTTCAGCACATATTTCGAAAAAAAACAGACAAATCAACTTCCATGATGTTTTGATAAGGGTTGAAATGCGGTGCTTTTAAGCAAGAAAACTCTAAACTTGGACAAGATTTGTGGTTTACGGATTTGGGATAATGTAGAGAGAGAGAGAGAGAGAGAGAGAGAGAGAGAGAGAGAGAGACTGTAAAACTGTAAAATGGGGGGTGAAGTTCCTTTTATACCACGAAACTGTCCGGAAAATATAATCCAGAATGCAATTAACAGTTTCCGGATTTTATAATCCGAAGGGCATGTTGGTCATTTGCATAGGGTGCGCGAGAAGGCCATAATGTGGGAAAAGTAATAGTAAAAAATAATAGTCAAATGTGGGTTAATGGTCCGGCCCATCGGCCCATATTTTTTACATCTATAAGTAATGGTAGTACGGTGGTACTGAAATTGTTTTAGTATCGCATATCCTTTGGCGAACCCCATTCCTTAATTCCTTATTCCGATCTAATTCAGTCGGTAATAGCACTCCGTTCCCGATTCAATCGGTAGAAACACCGAATCTCCCTATGGAGAATAACCCTAATCCCGAATCATCTAATTCCGTGGAAACTCGTGCTAAAGAACATGGCCATTATCAAACTATTAGGGATGCAACTGTAATGCGGGCGTTTCTACTAAGTGAGGTAGTTTTAATTCTGCCATTAATCCTTTTCCTGCTTGATCTTCTTTTTAATCCTTAATAATATTGTTTTTAGGGACTCCTCAACAAAACAAGTGTCGAGTCTCTCTGCAATATGTTTGAGAGCACACAATTGGTGATGGATTTACATACATACACATACTACAGCAGTTACTTATCCAAAACCTATGAATTTTTAGATAGAATTCATGAAGTCATGTGAGTTTGTTATGAGCTTATTTAATATTTTATTGATTTTCTTTTTAATAATTTAAATTATCTATTCTTTATAGAAACATTTTTTGCGAAGAAGGTCGTGCTGCTGTTGTTGATGTTCACTTGTCCAAAATTTTGGCTGCACAGGCTACACGATTCCATTCCCATGCTAATCTGTAAGTATTCTTAAGCTATCATTCTATTCTACTATCATCATCATTATTATATTTATTGTACAACCAAATGCATGTCATTCAGAAAATTATATGTAAGGTAGAATAAATTTGGCCAGTTTGGTGGAATAAATATGTATCCAGGTAGCATTAGGGCCCGTTTGTTGGATTAACTTATTTGAGTTTATCTACTCACACAAGTTTTGTGAGATTGTTTGGGAGAACTTATGAAAACAACTTGTGACAATTTTCACAAACTTATTTTAGATTATTTTCATTAGTTCTCCAACATAGCCTACGAAAACAGCTTATACCATATACAAAAACAAATTTAACTATTTTATCTTTTTTTTATAAAAATAGCTTATGATAAGCGCTTATGCTATAAGGTGCAAATAAGTTGTTTATCCAAATAGGCCCTTACTGGTAAAATTATATCCTGATTTTTCACATGCACAAGTCAGTTCGCAAGGTTTTGTGAAGTGTGAATGGCAGTTTTTCCGGTTCCGACACTCTTGACCTTTATGACCTCCATGATTCCGTAGCCTCATAGTCATACCATCTCTAACTCTCCTTAGTCTTTTTTTTTTTTTTTTTGACGTTATATTATCCTTATTCTGTCAAATCTTCTCATTCCTTTGTCCCACACAGAACAACATCAAAGGAATTAACAATTTTCTTTGTAGCAGATATCATTTAATTGCCTGTGATCCATGTATGATATGTAATAAATGTGTGAAACAATGGTGGAATTAGTAAAATTTAAAAATTTAATAATTACCAAAACTTTCCATTAACACTGTGGGTGTGTTTGTTTCAAATTTAGTGGGTTTAGTCCATGGAATAACTTTCCTGGAAATATAAGGATTGGAGTTTTATTCCAAGGTATTTTTAAAAAAGAGTTTGGTTATTTGTTATAATCCTTTATAATAGGAAGGTTCAATGGTAGTTATGCATCAATTTTTTCCCATCTTCATGGGAACTTCATTCCAACCTTTTTTCTTTGGGAAAATCTTTATATTCTCTGGAATATTTTATACTCAAGAATAAAATTTAATAAACTTATGATAAACATAGGAATACATATTTTTATCATTTTTTTCTCGGGAATCAGGGGCTGATCTGGACTTAATATATCAGTGAGACACCATTTTTTTGTCAAATAATTAAATAAAACTAAATTTAATAAGAATGAAAAGCGCTTGCTTCTGTTTGTGTTGTGCACTTGTTGAGAGAAAGAACAATGAAAAAAGCTTGCTGAAGCGAGAAGTGAGGGGAAAGTGTTTACGGTGTACTTGTGTTTTGGAGTGTTCGCGGTGCAGTTTGGTTCGGTTTTGAGGCTAAAAGTCATCCGAACCGAACCAAACCAAACAAATGCGGTTTGGTTTGGATCGGTTGGTGCGGATTAAAATCAAGTTAAAATGCTAAAATACAACATAATTCTAGCAATGTTTTCGACAATGTTTTTAATTTCATCCAATATTAAAAAACTGCAAACCGAATCAAACAATACGGGTGAGTGAAAAAGTGATCCGAATACATCCAAATCAAATGCGATTTTTTGCTGTTTTGATTGATTCAGTTTGCGAGTTTTTTATTGGATTGGTTCGGTTTTGAACACTGCATTATTTTGAACTGGGCTGAGCTCGTGGAACCTATTCAGGTCCGCCCCTGTCACAAAAATAACTTGCAACAAACGCAACCTGTAACTTAAAACCATTTAATTTAATTCTTAAGCTACCATTCTGCTACTATTACTAAATGTTTTTTTTTTTTGAAAGATGCTACTTTACTAATGTTGTTGTTATTATTATTATTATTTTGACCTTTTTAGTGTTTCAGCCATGGTGGTCCAAAGATAATGAGTGCTAGCAATAATATGTTAGAAGCCATACAGGATGGCAAAGAGTGAGATTTATGACCCTATTTGTTTATTTAATTCCTGATTTTTATCATACGATTAACCTATTGTGTTTATGCAGTATGGAAGTCGCATTTGAAGAGGTCAAATGTGCTTTCCAAGACCTTAATGGCAAGCTATGCCAGTACTTTGTGGCAAGTTGGACTCCTTTTGTGATTGTTTTTTTTTCTTTGTTGAAATTTAGACATATATCTAATTAATTTTTATTTTTTTTGTTTTAGTTTGGAGCTATACATGAACTCCCTTTGTCTGCCTCGAATCTTGACCAGAGTATGAATTTCCAGCTTGAGCTATGGTAAAATTTTTCTATATATATATCAATATTTTCTCATTTTGTTTGAGTTGAATAAAAAACCTGGTTGTGATGATCTTATGATTATTAGTGATAAGTGATGATGTGATTTTGGATCATCACAAAGTGATTCAGAGTTACATTTTCTAATAATAACAACAATGGAAATGGCACTACGTATAGATGTATTTTCTTGTAAATTGTGCATTCAATATCTTAAAAATTTTAAAAGTTGTCTTTTCAATACAAAAGGAAAACTTGTCTTTTAATTCCTATTTTTAGCTCTTTAGCTTTGTGCCCTAGGCCACCAACTTTCTTATCCCATATTTACCATATGCATTGTTAGTTGTTACCGCATATTGTATTCCTTTCTTCCCTCTTTTGATTCTGGGTAATGGTAAAGGCTTCCACAGTTAGTGACCCATTTGTAAAAAATAAATTTGTCATGCTTTTGATTTTCAAGGCAATATTAATTATTATTTTTCAATTCTACCCTCTAATTAGTATTACTTTCGAATCAAAATATTTGGCTCTGCATTCATGGTATGGTGATTACACGAGTTAAGATCCTCTCCATTTAAACTCTTCTTCATTTCTTCCATTTAGAGAGATGAAGACACACAAAATCTTCAAAATAATTAACGATGATGTGACCCATTTAATGATAGGATCCACCACCCATTTTATGTGGGTATCTCTCTCATAATTGCAATCTCCATTTATTTTTATAAATGGAGAGGATCTCAACCCTGATTACACCACTACATGACAAAGGATAATTTAGTAAAAATATCATTCTTTCATTCATTTATATACTTTTCTTAATTGGTGTAAAAATGATCAAGTAGATCACTCATTTTAGGAAAGAGAGTAATAATTTGTATAAGTAACTCTTTCATTTTTCAACTTTTTGTTTTGATGTATGTATTATTGTGTTATTTTCCGAACTTTTCGAGCAAAATACATCTCCCTAACTCTAACTTATCATTTTCAGATATTCCTTATTGAGTTTGCTAAGGACAGACAACTGAAGAACGATGTGCTGCCATGTGCTCTAGACATGTATTAGAGTCTGGGGGAGTAGATTCCTTCCGTGTAAAGTTTCTACTTTAAAATAAAAGCCTTGAATTCTCGTGTACACATCATTTATTTATAATTTTTTTAAAAAATACTTATTAATGATCCAATGACTCCAATAATAGTACATCACCAAAACTTCAATGGAGAGTTCTTAAATAGGTCTCATCACGTGCATATGTATTGTGTCATTTATGTGTGCTTTTGAAAGGAAAAAAAAAACTAAAGATAGTTACAATAACATGAATAGACATTGAGTTTGCTAAGGACAGACAACTAAAGAACGATGTGCAGCCATGTGCTCTAGACATGTATTAGAGTCTTGGGGGAGTATATTCCTTCCGTGTAAAGTATACTTTAAAATAAAAGCCATGAACTCTTGTGTACACATCATTTATTTATAATTTTTTTTCAAAAATACATATTAATGATCCAATGACTCCAATAATAGTACATTATCAATACTTCAATGGAGAGTTCTTAAATAGGTCTCATCATGTGCATATGTATTGTGTCATTTATTATGTGTGCTTTTGAAAAAATAAAAAAAAACTAAAGATAGTTACAATAACATGAATTATAAAGGTGAGATCAATTTATATTATTTTATTTTTTCTTTTGATCGTGAGACCTGTTAGTTGTTGAGAGAGAGTGTGATATTATCATCCCTAGTAATTGTATAGTAACATCACGAACAAAAAATAATAAAGTAACATTTCCATTAAAAAAAATAATCTTAGAGTAAAGAGAGAAAAAAAGTATTGATAGAGTCAAAAGAATAATATAAATCTTGTGATAATTGATTCAAAATTGGTAAATGCTTACTTGACATTCAAAATAGCTACAATAATTTTTCTCTAAAAAAAAAAATAGTTGCAACAATTTTTTCTTAATGTATAAGAAAATAAACATTTAAGAAGAACAAATGAAATAAACATGATCATTTTTTTTCTTATATGTCAGAAAACATAGTAAAATAAAATCAAAACATACTAAAGAAATAAATGAGTTCCTTTTCACTCTTTATTCTAAGTAGAATAATGAGACGAAAAAATAACATTAACTAAGAAAAAAGGAGCCATTTAATAAATGATTTTTAGTAAATGTAAACTAAATATATGGCTCCTTTTTTATACATTAAAAAAATGATTTTGACATTCAATAATTTATATGTAATTTATTAGACTTTAATTGTGTGTTTGTTTATCGTAATAACAATCACTTCTTTGAAAAAACAATTTAATTTGTTTGGATACTATATAAAATGGAGTTTTTCCTTCAAAAAAATATATAAAATGGAGTTTTTGTTATAAAATTACCTTCATCTTTTGACACTTATTTTCTCATGCCTCTAAATTATTTTTTTTAAGTTACTCTTAATATCTTTTCATTTGAAACTGTTTTTAGATTTTTTTTGTAGATCCTGGTTTTATTAAAAGAACTATAACAAACCAATACAATGCTCTTTAAATTGTTTTTTTTTTTATAAATATAACAAGCTGTCTCACAGAACCATGTTTGTTACAAGTTATAACAAAATATATCTTGAAATTCAATAATTTATAGATTATTTGAGATTTTAAAAGAAAATAAAAATCTATTTTGTGTTTGTTTACCGTAATAAAATTATTTTAAAAATAATAATTTTTAATTTGTTTAATATAACAATATAACCGAAAATTTTTTATTACAAAATTACTTCAATCATGTAATAGTTGTTTTCTCTCTCCTCAAGATAAGATTTTTTTTATGTAAAAGACATGAAAAGGTAAAATTATGTTGAGGTGTCAAATGATTATGGAAAAAATTGTGTTTTTATTGGTCATTAACTCTCATACATATAGTGTGTGAAAGAAAAAAAAACTTTCATAAAAATTGTTATTTTCTACTTCTTTGCATGATAACTCGCTATGCAAGTTGACCCGTCTTGCTCTTCGTTATCAGCCGGCCACCGACTCTGACCCTATCGTGAAATCTTGCTGTCATTTCTATCTCCATCGTTCCCGGAGCTATATGATCTTTTCTTTTGTGAGCTCTATTGTATTGTCGTGAGTTCTGATCTGTTCTGCCGACACTCCCTTAGCGGCCACTATCTTTATTGGTAGCTCCAGTGGCCTTTTATGTCTCTATTATCTTTGAAGACAGCTCCGATTGCCGCAAATTTCCAGGTGTTGTGAAGCAGAGGATTGGCGGTGGTTATGTCATTTCTCTTGTGTTAATTAATCCCTTTTTCTATAGTGCTTTGCTCTTTATAATATTTTTACCCAAAGTAGAAAACTCTCGTGTTTGTGCTTTTATATTTTGATCCAAATAGAAAGCACGTTTAGATTAATGTCAGTAATTTTTCCAGCTTCATATTCCAACGAAAGGAGTGGAATTGCTCATAATAAACAATGAGTGAATAGGCAAAAAAACCTCTGAAATTGTCAAACGTTAGTCAATTACTTCCATCCGTTTGTTTTGGCTGTTAAATAACTTTTTTTTTTTTTGCTTTGTTCATCTTCTTCCTTCCACTTTTTTCATCATTTTCATCAATATTCATATCTGAATTTTTTATGAATATTGATGAAGATGATGAAAAAAGTGGAAGGAAGAAGATGAAGAAAGCAAAAGAAACAAATAGTCATTTAACAACCAAAACAAACGGAGGGGGTAATTGACTAACGTTTGACAATTTCAAGGGGGTTTTTGAAGTTTGTTAAAAGTCAGAGGATTTTTGACGAAAGTTACAATTTCAGTTTTTTTTTTCCTATTCCCTCATTGTTTATTATGAGCAATTCCACTCCTTTCGTTGGAATATGAAGCTGGAAAAATTACTGACATTAATCTAAACGTGCTTGCTGTTTTATGATTTTCTACAAATCATATTTTCTCTTCCAAATATTTGAACTTCAATTACCTTGTTGTATTTTGATAACTATGCTACTATACTCAATTATACAAGCTACACTATTTTGGTTCTGGTGACCCAGCTAGCAGATTGGTTAAAGTACAACTAATTAAATTTTTTGATTGACTTGCAAGCACACGAGCATATAATTCTATTCTCTCAATATTCGGTTACTCTCCAATAATTTATGATAACAGGATATCGATGTCAATCTATTTCCCTTAACATTCGAATGTTCTCTAACAAACTTTATCAATATATATTAATGTCAATTCCTAAGAACCATGTAGTCGGATGAACACTCCAAGGGAATACTGCGCAACCGTAACAGCATCACTCGAGACTCAAGAGAAAAAGAACAATCAGGTTTCATCTTTTCGATCGTTACGCGTAGAACAACTTTATATCTGAGTATTTTGCATTTAATCTAATGGGAGAGTTAGCGGAGAGAGCAAAAGAACTTTAAACGAAGAGGAAGTTCCAATTTTAGGCGAGAACGAAGAAAGGGGATAAAATCGAATAAAGATTTAGTTTTGATTTTAAGAAAAGAAGAGTGAGTGAAAGATGACCGAGTTAACTCAATTTTAAGAGGATCACGAATAGGAGTAGAAAAAAATAAAGTGGACGAGTTAGTAACAAATTAGGATAAAAAGAAAGATGAGTAGAACACAAGATAATTAAAGAAGTATTATGAATTTAAATAGAGTGAAAACTACTCTAAGTTCTCTCTGGCAGAAGTAAAATGTAGTATTTGTGAAAAGGCCACACGGGAAGGATTCTGGCGAGGAAAGCCTTGGTATTTAAGTGGTCCAAGTGACCCACCTCTCTTTCCTGGGAACCCTCTCATGTACCACTTACTTTACGAACTGAACTAATTGCTTAGTAAAAACATAAATAATGGATTAAAAGCACCAAACCCACGTAGAAGAATAAAATTGGGCAAAATATTTAGTTCCAACTTCATAGGAGGAAGTAAATACATAGAGAATAATGTGTTGGAACAAAGGGTGTTTCTCAAAATCACCTCTTGAGTTTTGATAATAACAAGGTATTAAAAATTATCAATTGGATATGCTAAACAATTTGTTCAAGTGTACAGGATCCATAATCAAAGTATTATTCATAAAGATTCTGATTGAACAAGTCAAAGAGCAAAGGAATTTTATTTGAAGCGTAAAGCGTCTGGAAGAATGCGTCTGAAGCAATGCGTCTGAAGAAGTGCGTCTGAAGAAACGAGTCTGAAGAAGAGCTCCTGAAGACACGTCATCAGAAGCAACGTCATCAGAAGCAATGGCCATCAGAAGCATCTCGCCAGAAGCTACTTCACCAGAGTTGACAAAGTACAATGTACGAAGTGTACAACCACGAACTCTGCAACCACCATCTCTGCAACTTTGTCTCTACATCAAGACAAGATTAACAGTAACATTGCTGCAGACTTTGTTGCGTTTCAAGTGGAATGGATTTGAAATTAGTTCTTCAAAGGACAAATATCAAATCAGGCAAAAGATCAATGGTGAAGAATCAAAGCTTCAAGCTAGACAAGTTGATGTAACGGCTACATTCTCAACGTCTCTCAGATCCTCTATATATAGGGATAAAGACTTGAAGAATATAGACACACGCATATACAAGGCCAATACTCTCTGTGCAAAACGTCGTAAACAAAACATCAACAACTTAGAGAATTCTTTCAATTGTTCATATCTTAGAATTCTTAAGTGTCTAGAAAAACAGAGTCTGTTCTGTTTCGTATTGTATTGTGAATACCTCTAATTGTATATCAAGTATTCAAAACCTTATTCAATTCTTTGTAATTGTTAAGATAAGTCTCTTTCAGTTGTGATTGAGCAAAGGAAGTCTCTTGGAGTTGTCCTTGAGCATTGAAGTCTCATTTAGGTGTGATTGAGCATAGAAGTCTCTTGGAGTTGTCCTTAAGCATTGAGAAGTCTCTTTCTTGTGTGATTGAGCAACTTGTAATTTGACATTACATTTTAGTGGAACTCTCCTTGGAAGTGTAAGGGGGACATGACTACTTCCGGTTTGTGGAAGGAACCTGTATAATTTCTTGTGTTCTTTCTTCCTCTGTTCTTTTCATTTATCCGTTGCACAAAGACTTTGAACTCACTCAGACTCTGAACTACTTCAGACTCTGAACCTGAGAACAGTTTTTCAGAACGTATAGGAAGAAGTTTTCGAAAACACAATTCAACCCCCCCTTCTTGTGGTTTTTCTCACCTTCATAATGGAGTGAGCGAGTTAATTAGTTCGGATTTAATAGGAGGATGCTAAGTTAATGGGCGAGATAGTCCCAAGTTAGTAAGAGAACCAAAAAGAATAAAATCGAATAAGATGTTTATTCCTAGTAGGAGAATGAAGAGGAGAGAATGAGGAATAAAAAATGTAAGCAAGCTAAATAGGAGGAAGACAACGAGTAATTAGTTCTCATTAAATAGGATTGAGTATGATTAAAACTCCTTTATTTTGAAAGTTCGGAAGTAATGTTATATTTCAGATAAATAAGGTTTGAGAGGCAAACAAGCCATCCAAGGACAAGATTAAACAAAAGGAAGAACTCACCAAACAACACGCCAGAATGAAATGTAGAAGCAACGATCCCATCATTAAGAGCTTGAAGATGAAACGCGGAGTTATTCTAACCTTTCTCGACCTTTGAGATTTGTTTTGCAAGTTTTTAACGAGGCACCCTACTTTCTCAAGACATTCATTGTTTGCACCTGTTTAAATTATTGGCGACTAAGCGACATAAGCAAAGCGACGACTAAACCAACCCTCAGAAGGGGCTCTAGAATCTACAACCAACCCTTAGAGGGGGATATGGAATCTAAACCAACCCTCAGAGGGGAATCTGGAATCTAAAATCAACCCTCAGAGGGGGCTCTGGAATCTAAATCAACCCTCAAAGGGGGCTCTGAAACCAAAACGGGGGCTATGACGAACCCGCAGGGGTGGATCCAGTGTAGCATGAGGGTGTGCACTTGCACACCCTGAACTTCTAAAAATTGCACTAACATCCTTACTTTTTTGCATTCTGACCACCCTGGATTTATTGTTCTGCACCTTAAGTTCAAATATTTGCACTTACACCCCAAAGATCTCTAACTTTTGAGATGCTCGCTACCTTCCTTATGCAAGTTTAATATATATTATTCATAATATTCTTTTGTTGATACCACTCTTTGATTTCTCCTCTTCTCATCTTTTTTCTCTTCACTTTCCAGATTATGGCTACTATCTTTATCTATTATTGCTTTAAAAAAAAAATCTTGATCTATTATTGATGATGTTACACTGTACTTGTAAAAAGCACAATAAGGGATACTAGGGTTCAGTATCGTAATCTAGGATTTAGATTGATTATTGGATTCTTTGAGAATGCTCTCAAGGGTTGTATTTATAACCTTCTATGGGCCTGATTTGTGGTTACTTGGGCAGCAAGTAATAGGGGTGCTTTGGGTATTTGGGCGCGTTCTAGAGGCTTCTAGAAGCGAATAAAGGTGGCGTCCTGGGAAGGACGCGCCTTTAGTTCTGAGGGCCCTTTTGGAGGGCGTTTAGGTCTTTGGGAATATAATGACGATTCACAGCCCCCCAAAGCACGAGTCTTGGGACAAGGCGAAGTGGTGAATATGTAAGACTGGCCCTTCTGGAGGGCGCCTAATCCTTTAAGAAAGTATTGACGGTTCATACACCTTCAATTCAAAGTGGTTAATATTATAATTAATGAAATAATTGTTTAATCTTTAAACCACTTGGTCATACTGATATTATTTTTAATAATGTTCGTAAAAAGACATTAAAAATTTTAAAAGTTGAACCAAAATTGACCTCATAGCAGTGATTATTTGTGAGAATGGAGATATTTCGAAGACTAAAATATATGACTTTCTTATGAGAAAAAAAAAATCAAAATTTTGTATTACGAAAAGTTTGCACCCCCTGACTCAGGGTCCTGGATACACCAATGCGAACCCGCATAACTTAAAAGAAAATCAAGCCGCCACCAGATCAATATTTAAAACGCCAAAGACAACATCCCCAGTTTCTATTCAAAATTCTCACTTTGCGAGACGACGGGAAATAAATAAAGAAAGAATTGCCAAAGGCAGTACGAAATATACTACAAATCAACAACTATGAGATAAATACACGCGATCTTTCTATAAATAGAAAAGGCTCGGGAAACGAAGCAAGGAATATAAATAAAAACAACCTTGTACGAGGCTCTGACTTGGCGAATTCTACAATCAAGTGAGCCTAAAACATCAACCTTAGACAAGGCTCTGACTTGGCGAATTCTACAATCAAGCGAGCCTAATATGTCAACCTTGTACAAGGCTCTGACACAATGAGTTCTGCACAGCCTAAAGCGTCAACCTTGTACAAGGCTCTGACACGGCGAGTTCTACACTTATGCAAGCCAAAAAAAACGCTTAAACAACGCCTTTTAAAAGGCTCAGATAAAGTCAAGTCGCCCAGAACATCAACCTTTTCAAAGAGGCTCTAGTGCGGCCTCTCGCAAAGATTCCAACATAGCCCACTACGTCAAAAATCAACGCTAAAATAAAATTCGACACAGAAAAAATCTACTTCATTAGGAAAAACATGAGCAAACCTACATAGAGTTCAACTCAAAATACTCCTAAAGAAAAGAATGTTTGGGCGCCATAAGCCTTAACAAGTCACTCAATAGAAAAAGTTTTACGTCAAAATATAGAGTCAAAATTCAAAGAACAGAAGAAGAAGAAGTGTTAAAAAGAATAAAGTTTCGATATCATCATCACTTCGCCTTACCCCGAGACTCGTGCTTGGGGGGCTGTGGACCATGTACATTCCTAAAAGGCACAAATGCCCTCCAGAAGACCTCTTGAAGCCTGGGCATGCCCTTATGAAAGGCACCGCCCCGTAAAAAAATGTCTGAAGCACAATAATAACGGATAGGAGCCATCAAACCTACAGATTCATCACTTCGCCTTGTCCCAAGACTCGTGCTTGGGGGCTGTGTGAAGGGATTTTAAGAGGGGTTTTTCAAAATTTTAATCCTCTTTGCGGAAGAAATCCCATTGAAACGGATCTTGATTAAATCATTAATCACAAATCAAACACATACTTAAATAATTTAAGGATTCAT
>Ga0228710_1009116_pt1 | contig 13916 bp, 15 predicted proteins | sample MedpolnodulmetaG_FD_177995 | JGI IMG/M metagenome (GOLD analysis project Ga0228710, IMG submission 177995) | Root nodule microbial communities from Medicago polymorpha collected in Santa Monica, California, United States - pink nodules | ecosystem: Host-associated > Plants > Roots > Nodule...
AATAATTTTCCTTATTTTTATTTTTTTTTTTTGTTTTTCTTTTTGTATTAAGAACCGGAGGGAGTAATAAATACATAAATATTATATTTAATACGTACACGATTTTGACACAAGTATGCGATATTTATTGATCACACGAGAATTACATGGTTAACACAACACAAGTATGCCCCCTGAATAATCGATTAAATATGCAATTGATTAAAGCCAATCTTTCAATAGGAAATAAACGAACACCACAACAAGACAAAAAATCAAACAATGTCGTGCAAGACAACAAACAACACGACACCACATTCAAACGATAAAATCACGAAAATAAAATTTAGATCTATATAAAAATCACTTATTTATATTAAAACGTGGAAGAAAAAAAAGATGAAGAAGAGTGATTTCAAATAAAAAATATCCAAAACAAAGAAAATGAAATTGAAAATCTGAAGAAAAAAACCTTTCTGACTTTTTGGGTTAAAAACATAGTTAGTTATGTTTAATTTTTTTAATAAAGTTAGTTATTTTTAATAGATGGTTAATAAACATATTTTATATTTGAAAATTGTTTTTGGACACATAACGTTTTTAAATTTTATTTTATTTTCTAGTTAACACAGTTTGAAGATGTAGTTAATTATACCTAATTAATAATTAATGAATATAACATGGTGTAATATTTTTTGTTGTGAGAACATGTTGTATTTTATTTTATTTTTTGACAAAAGAACATATTATTTTTTAATTTTTTTAAGAGGCTAAAATGAAATATATTACCAAATCAAAGATTTCTTCCTAGCACAATTTGTACCAAGAAAGAACAAAAGAGTCACAACAGTATTTACAAGGAAAAAAAGAAAAACAACAAGGTGGATAGTAAAACAGCTAGCCTATGCTCAAAATAGTAAACAGACAAAGCCACCAACCATGATAATTCAGAGGAAGAGAGGCAAACTTTGCCTTCAACCACATGTAAGAGAGCGACTTTATCTTGACTACGACCTGTAAAATGGAGCATTCCTTAGCATTAAAGATCATGTTGTTTCTTTCCAAATCTCCCACACGGTGGCAAACCAAAGCACCTACATTATTGATTGACGAGCCTTGGCACCACCAGCAGCTAAAATAAATAGAGAAAAATGGTCTGTAACGGAATAAGGTGTAGCCGATGAAATACCAAGCCACCTATAAATAAAGTGCCAAACTGAACCAAAAGTGTTACAATGTAATAAAAGATGAGGCGAAGTCTCCAAAGAACCACACCCGGATACACACGTCCGAGAATCCGCATCAATAATATGACGACGAAATAAGTTGTCCTTTGTTGGCAACCTATCTTGAAACAAACGCCAAGCAAAAAGAACTATCTTCAGCAGAATATCCTTATGCCAAATTGACTGCGATGCCACCATTAAAGTGTCTTGAGAATGAGCCGTCATATAATGGTAAGCACTTCGAACTGATAAAATTTGAGAAGTTTCCAAATTCCAAAGTCACCTATCCTCTCTGTCAACCTGCAAGTTTACACTTTGAAGTAACAAAGTAAGTTCCCCCACACAAACAACTGTCTCCTCCAACTCCACGCATCACCACCTAACCCCCATCCACGCCTATACATATCAAGCATAGATTCCCCCTTAAACACCGATAAATCAAACAATCTGCTAAATCTTTTTCTGAACGACACACCACCTACCCAGACATCTAACCAGAAAAAAGTCCACTTCGCATTTCCAATCGAACGACTGACATTAGCATCGAACCATCCTTCTCTACGCAAGGTAGCTATATCACGCCACCAAGTAGAGACATTTCTCCCACCATCCAAGACCTGACCCCCTTCATACCATACCACGCCGACAACACCCTAAACCACAAACTATCTCTCTCCACCAACAACCTCCAACACCATTTCCCTAAAAGAGCAACATTAAATTCTTTTATTCTCATTACCCCCAAACCACCAACCTCCTTTCTACTACACACAGTGTTCCAGTCAACCCATGAAATTTTCTTGTGGTCCTCACCTCCCCCCCTAATTAAAAACAATTTAAAATAGACTCAATAGAGGGAGCTTTGGAGAAAGATAGAGCATAAACATGCAGAGATGACAAGACATATTTCAACAGAACCAGTCGACCACCGAACGATAAATATTTGGAATTCCACAAAGACAATCTAGATTTAATACGGTTAAGCAACGGTTCCCAAAAAGTCAAACGACGCGCACTACCTCCCACGGGCATGCCGAGATACACAAAGGGCAGAGAGCCAACCTTACAGTTCAAAACCACTACGGCTTCAGCTAACCAAGAACAGAGACATTCACTCCAACAAATTGACTTTTAAAGAAATTTACTTTCAACCCAGACATAGCTTCAAAAAATAGAAGAGAGGAACACATAGCTCTAATGTTAGCCCACGATTTGTCACCCAAAATTAAAGTGTCATCCGCAAATTGAAGATGAGAAACAACAACCGGATCACAAACACCCAATTTATAACCAGTAAAGTAGTGATTAGCAGACAAGGATTCCATCAGAACATTAAACCCCTCTACCGCCAGAAGGAATAAGAATGGCGAGAGAGGGTCATCTTGCCTCAAACCCCTCTCGAACAAGAACTCGTCAGTTGGTGACCCATTAACCAAAACTGAGGTTGATGCCGTCCCAACACACTCTTTAATCCACTTCCGCCAAAGAGTTGGGAACCCCATTCTCGCGATCATCGCTTGTAAATAACCCCAATCTGTAGAGTCGTAGGCTTTCTCAAAGTCCACCTTAAAAAGAAGCAACTCTTTCTTGCATTTGTGAGCTTCATCAACCACTTCATTGGCCACCAAAATTCCATCAAGTATCTGGCGACCTTTAACGAAAGCAGACTAGGTGTCCGATACTACAGACCCAATAACCAAGCGAAGCCTATTAGCAAGAAACTTCACCAAAATTTTGTACATGCTTCCCACCAATGAAAGAGGTTGGAAATCATTCAACCTTTGAGGACTGTCAACCTTAGGTATAAGAGGGATGAAGGTGTTATTTATCCCTTTAGTAAATTTTCCATTCCTATGAAATTCCACCAAGAAATTCAAGACATCATCCTTGAGGATGTCCCAAAAAAATTTAATGAAGCCAAAAGAAATACCACCGGGACCTGGACATTTATAGTCATCAATCTCCCACACCGCTTCCTTCACTTCTTCCAATGAGAACGACTTGATTAAACCAACCCCCTCCATAACAGACATAGTTCGAAAGTTGAAGCCTTCCAACCCGGGGCGAGCAACACGACTGGATTGTAAATGAGTTGAAAAATGAGAGAAAATAGCACTTCGAACATTCTCAACACCTTCTACCAGAACCCCATCAACTAAGAAACAAGGAATTGCATTCTTTCTCCTACGGCTTGACATAATTCCATGGAAGAACTTAGAAATTGCATCCTCTTCACGTAACCATTTCATCATCCTGGACTGTTGCCACCGGATACTAGAATTCATCCGAGACAAAGAGAACAAGTTCTTCGATAATTCGTGAAGCTCCTCAACCTCTTCCTCTAAAAGCAACTCTAACTCCCCTTTAAGATCAATGGCGGAAATTCTCTCCTTTAAAGTCAAAATCTTAATAGGTAAATTTTGTGAGTGTTGTTGATACCATTCTTTTAAAGTCAATTTAATAAGCTTGAATTTTTCTTTCAGAACATAGCCACCCCAACCTTCCACCCAAAAAGAGTCCCATTTTTTGCGGACAAAATTATTGTAGCCTGTAAAATTTTCCCAACACTTTAACATACAGAAAAGGCCTGGTACTCCAAAATTCCTCATCAACCGAGAGCTCTAACGGACATTGGTCCGACAACCCACGCAATGTTGCTGTTTGGAAACAATTTGTCCACGTCAAACAACACCTTCCAGATAACAAAAATCGATCGATGTGACTCATAGACCTCCTATCTCCCCGAAACCACGTGTAACTGCGACCCCGGAGAGGAAGATCAACCAAATAATTACTGTCAAAAAGACCATTAAAGGCTGCGCTCCATGCATGTCTGAGAGCATATTTAACACTACGTCTTTCCTCCACACAACAGACCGCATTAAAATCACCGCAGAAGCAAACATTCTTATCAGTAAAAGACTCCATCTTATTTGAAATAACACTCCATAAAACTTTGTTGTCGAGATTCTTCACAAGGTGCATAAATATTTAACAATACAAACTGTTTGTCAGATTTGACAACACGGCCTATGATCAGCAAAACATGTTCAAAGGACATAGACGGCCATACCTCAACCTCAGTACTATCCCAAAGATTAGATAAACCCCTCGATGCACCTCGCGAAGGTCGAAAAGAGAAACCACCATTGTCACCACCCCATAGTGACTTCCAAACTGAAACATCGAGCACAACTAGTTTCGTTTCTTGAATACATAAAATAAAAGGTTTTTTCTCCCTCACTGACTGACCGACTTCCCTCCTTTTTTCAAACCCACCCAATCCCCTTACATTTCAAGAAATGATCTTCATCACAACCACACAACACCGCAACTCCCCCCCCCCAACACAACCCCCTCACGACCTACTCCTCCTTTCCTCCTCCCTCTTTTTTCCCTATCCCCACCCTAGACAAAACATTAAACATATTATTTTTATCACCATTAAACTTCAAACCAACCGCCTTCCCTATGCCCCAAACATCCTCGACTGCTACCATGTCATTACCATGAAACACCACTAAATTTGACCAATCGTTATTAACTGATGACTGTGAATCACTTTGTGCAGAACCGTCATTAGAAATAACCTTGGTCTTAGAAACTTCAGAAGCCATCCTACGCTTCTTGACAGTCCTTCGCAAAGCACGAAGAACCTCCTTATGATCCTTATCCGGAAGTCTTGCGATACGTTTCAAACTATGCGCGTAGTGGCGAAGATATTCGCCCCCTTTCTTTTAACAACATTTTGAGGACTTGAGGAAGATGATTTCTTACCCGCCTTTGTGTTTAATGAGAAAATAACACCAGCGTCATCATGATTTTGACTATTCACCCATTCCAAACTCCATGGTCCAGATTGAACAGGACGCCCCCCCAAAACTCCATGTAGTTATTTGTTAACCATGTAATGAATTAAATTAACCACATATATTTTTCACAAAATTACACAATTCGTTCCTTAACTTAATTTTAGTTAACACTTTCTTCCTTTATCTTTTTTGTCCTGATTTAGTCCTTTATGTTATCAAAATGACAATATATTATCATTTTTTATTAGTTTTTTTCAATGAAATATGATTTTCAAGATTTGTATGATGAACATTTTGGTTTATTTATGTGTTTGATGATTTTTTTTGGAATTTTTTATTTTTATTTTTTATTTTCATAAAAAAGGATAACTATGTTGACATTTTATAACATAAAAGACTAAATCATGGCAAAAAAAGATAAATGACGAAAGTGTTACCTAAAATTAAGTTAATGAACGAATTGTGTAAGTTTGTCTATTTTTTAAATCAAACCATTCAACTCAAATGGTTAATCATCTCTCGTTAAAATGAATTGTTCGGGAGAACACAATTCGATTCCTTGTCGAACTTCAGATTAATTGAGTCCATTCTTCTAAAAATCGAAAAAATTTAGAAGCAAAAAAATATAATTTTCCGATGGTTGTAGAAAAAACTAATTATCTAAAAAGAATATTAAATAACTTATTAACCACATACCTCTTAAAAATAAACTAAACACCAGTAACCATAAGTCATTAACCACATTACATTCAATGAATAGTACCATATGCCATATCTTCTCTTCTCGCCACGGTGTGAACAATCAATAATATGTTGTGATGTATTTGTATCAAAAGGATTGGGTTTGTGTGTAGTCACACCATGGACTCATGCAAGCCATAATGAAACATATTGAGATCGGATGATTCAAATTTAAAGTTGTGTATTTTGAAATTTTAAAAAAATAAAATATGCAATTTTTTTGAACCGTCTATCTTGATCTGATGTGCACATATCATCTAAGTGCATGAGTACTCTGAATCTGAATTTGTGTCCAATTGGTATTTCAGTAATAAAAAAAAGTGTTAAAAAATCCTCTCAAAAAGGGACACTATGATGACTTCATTTCTAATATTGGGCAGATATGGATATGAATACATGTTTATTAATAACATTGTTAGAGACGTCTCAAGAGTGATCCAACCTTTTTCCTTATATATTCCTGATGACCTATTTGGGTTGGAGGCTCAAAAACAAGAAGTATTATCGCTTTTGAATGTTGGGTCTGATGATAATGTCTATATGGTTGGAATCCACGGAATTGGTGGAATAGGGAAAACAACTCTTGCTCAGGAAGTTTATAATTCAATTGTCAATCAATTTGATGATTCGTGTTATCTTGAAGATGTAAGAGGAAATCCAGAGAAACAGGGGTTGGTACATCTCCAAAATATCCTTTTTTCAAAAATATTTGGAGAAAATAAAATAGTGGTAACAAGTGTTAACGATGGAATTAAAGAACTTCGAGTTAGACTCAGACAAAAGAAGGTTCTTTTGCTTCTCGACAATGTTGACAAGTTGGATCAATTACGCGCTATGGTTGGAGAACCCGGATGGTTTGGTCCTGGAAGTAGAGTTATCATCACGACCCGTGACACACAAGTGCTAAGAAGACATGGGGTTTATAAAACACATGAAGTAGAAATGTTGAAGAAGGATGAAGCTTACGATTTTCTTAGATGGAAAACTTTTAAAACTAACGAAGTAAGTCCATGCTTTGAAGATGTTTTCAATCGTGCTTTAACCTATACTAGTGGCCTTCCATTAGCTATTGAAATAATCGGTTCTCACTTATTTTCAAAAACAATAGAAGAATGGAAATCTGCGCTAGATCGGTACGAAAAGATTCCTAATCAAGATATCTTCCAGATTCTTAAAGTGAGCTACGAAGATTTGGACCAAGATGATAAAGAGGTTTTTCTTGACATAGCTTGTTTCTTCAAAGGATTTAAATTGGAAGAAGTCGAAAAAACACTTCATGCTCATTATGATGATGAAAGGAGAAATCACATCAATGTGTTAATTGAAAAATCTCTCATAAAGATAAGCGAGTATAATGTTTTGACATTACATGATCTCATAGAAGACATGGGAAAAGAAATTGTCAGACAAGAATCATTATATCAGCCTGGAAAACGCACTAGATTATGGTCTGATAAAGATATAGTTGAAGTTTTAGAAGGAAATACGGTGAGTAAAATTGATATGAATGATTGAACTTTTCATCTTTAACCTTGATTTAGACCTCTTCATTAATGCTCATATTACTAATTTTTCCTTTATAATTTGTAATGTTATTTAAATATGTGTAACTAAATTCTAACGTATATACATATATTTTGATTCATTTATGCTCTTTTTTTTAACAGGGAACAAGTAAAATTGGAATCATGATGCGTTTGAACTCCAAGCACGACATTGAAGTAATTTGGGATGGAGAGGCTTTTAAGAATATGATAGAGCTTAGAACACTTGTTATTAAAGGAGTTTCTTTTTCTGAAAGTCCAAAGCATCTTCCAAATAGTTTAAGAGTACTGGAGTGGAAGGAATATCCATCAGAGTGTTTCCCGGTTGATTTTTACCCGAGGCAGCTCACCATATGCAAATTGACTTCTAAATTTTATCGTCCGGAAGGCTTTTTTAAGAAGGCAAGCGTGATGAATTTATATCCCCATCTTATATTTATATTAGAGTAGTGATATTTAAATAAACATTTTTTACGACTTTTATAACAATAGAGAGAGAAAAATGAAGAGAGAGAATAATAACATCATTTGAATATATAAGAGAGTTGTCATAAAAGAGTTTTACAAATATTATTTTTCTTTATATTAACAAAGTTTAAGTATCTAAATGGGATGTTTTTCATCCTATAGAATTACCTAATTTTGTCCCTTCATGGACTTCCGATAAAATAAAAACGATACAGAGAATTACCTACATTTCATTTTTTCTTCTTTCGTAACAAAATGACATGTTTGTGGTTTTATAATTTTCCAACTAAATTCATACTTGTTTTATTATCATTAAAATTTTACATTTTATAGTTGAATAATTCTTTTTCAGCCAGGTTCGGAACATTTTAAAACGGTTCTCAACAAAAAATTAGTTTAAAATTTAGTTTTTAGATCCAATTCTCAAAACTTAGCGGGGTCTATTGGAATAGAATTTTAAAAGACAATTTTTGTTTAAAAAAGTCTTGATAATTTTAAAAGACTTTGTAAGATTTTAATGACTTTCATGGTTTTAAAAGATTATCAAGATTTACGATTTGGATTTCAATGGATTTAAATCATAACATTTTAAAGAATTTGAAATGATTTTATGAATTTTAAGGACTCATTGAAAAGAAATGAATATAACACACTCTCTTTCACACTATTTTCAATGCATACTCTTTTATTTATTTATTTATTTACGAGAAAGTTAGAGAGAGGGAAGGGAGGAAAGAGAAGGGATAGAGAGGGAGATAATAAAATATTAAAAGAAAAAACAAAAATCTCATGTTTTCATGAATCATTTTGAATACCAAAGACTTTTTTTAAGTCATGAAAAGTCTTGATTGATTACCGCAAGACTTTTTTTTAAAGGACAAGGAGTATTGATTGAATACCACAAGATTTTTTTTAATTGTTGATTGAATACCCCAAAAAAAAAAAATTGTAATAAAAAAATCATTTAAAATACCTTAGAATCTTAATCTAATACACTTCTTATATATTTAACTTTTGTCATTTAAGAATTCATATTTAATTCATTCTATTTTTTACAAACAAAAAAAAAGTATTAATTGTTTGTAAAATAATTTTTATAATATTCTAAATATTTTTGCAAATAATTGTTCAAACTTTTAAAACATTTAGGATAATTAAACAAATTTGAATTTAAAGAAAGAAAATATCTTTAATCCAATTAACAATGTCACTTTTTTTTTTGCAGAACTTCAAGAGTATCAGAACTATACACTTAGAAGATTGTGATTCTTTGAGATCGATACCTGATATGTCAAGTCTCCAAAATTTACAAGATTTTTCATGTAGTAATTGTGACGCTTTAATTACATTTGATGACTCCATTGGGATGCTGGGTAACCTTAAAATTTTGAAGGTCTCCTGCTGTGATGATCTCAAATATATTCCGCTTCTCAAATTAACTTCATTGGAAGAACTCACTCTTTTCCATTTAGATAGTATTGAGAGTCTTTCTCCCATGTTGGATGAGTCATTGGATAAACTTAAATTTTTGAAGGTCAGCTACTGTAACCATCTCATGTATATTCCACTCCTCAAATTAGCTTCATTGGAAAAACTCACTCTTTCCCATTTAGATAGTATTGAGAGTCTTTCTCCCATGTTGGATGAGTCATTGGATAAACTTAAGTTTTTGGCGGTCAGCTACTGTGAACATCTCATGTATATTCCACTCCTCAAATTAGCTTCATTGGAAGAACTCACTCTTTCAGAATTAGATAGTATTAAGAGTCTTTCTCCCATGTTGGATGAGTCATTGGATAAACTTAAATTTTTGGATGTCAAATGGTGTAAACATCTCATGTATATTCCACTCCTCAAATTAACTTCATTGGAAAAACTCACTCTTTCTTATTTATCTAGTATTGAGAGTCTTTCTCCCATGTTGGATGAGTCATTGGATAAACTTAAATTTTTGGAGGTCAGCTGCTGTAAACATCTCATGTATATTCCACTCCTCAAATTAGCTTCATTGGAAGAACTCACTCTTTCATTTTTATCTATTGAGAGTCTTTCTCCCATGTTGGATGAGTCATTGGATAAACTTAAATTTTTGGATGTCAGCTGCTGTGAACATCTCATGTATATTCCACTCCTCAAATTAGCTTCATTGGAAAAACTCACTCTTTCATATTTATCTAGTATTGAGAGTCTTTCTCCCATGTTGGATGAGTCATTGGATAAACTTAAATTTTTGGATGTCAGCTGCTGTGAACATCTCATGTATATTCCACTCCTCAAATTAGCTTCATTGGAAGAACTCACTCTTTCAGAATTAGATAGTATTAAGAGTCTTTCTCCTATGTTGGATGAGTCATTGGATAAACTTAAATTTTTGGATGTCAAATGGTGTAAACATCTCATGTATATTCCACTCCTCAAATTAGCTTCATTGGAAGAACTCACTCTTTCATTTTTATCTATTGAGAGTCTTTCTCCCATGTTGGATGAGTCATTGGATAAACTTAAATTTTTGGAGGTCAGCTACTGTGAACATCTCATGTATATTCCACTCCTGAAATTAGCTTCATTGGAAAAACTCTCTCTTTGGGGTTTATCTAGTATTGAGAGTCTTTCACCCATGTTGGATGAGTCATTGGATAACCTTAAAATTTTGGAGGTCATACACTGTATACATCTCATATATATTCCACCTCTCAAATTAGCTTCACTAGAAATCCTTGATCTTTCATATTGTGCATGTCTCGAGAGTTTTCCACCTATGGTGAGTCAGTCAATGGCTAAACTTAAAATATTGAGACTTAAAGGTTGTAAAAAGCTCAGTAATATTCCAGCTATCAATGTGGCTTCCTTAGATGAATTCGATCATTCAGGATGTGAGAGTCTCGAGTTTTCCAGCTCTGACTGATGGAAGATATTAATGTAGTTTACTCCATTTCATTCTGTCAATTCAAGACCACTCCCATTACCAGGTAGCTCTTTGAGAAGAGAATTATAACCACTATTTTTTTTCTTTTCTAAGACTTGTATATGGTTTGATAACTAATCCTTTCTAGCTATCACCACCTCTCTGCAGAAGAAGTGAAAACATTTTGAGTTTTTGGCGAAATTTGTGCCGGACTGGATCTGAAAAAGGCTGGATTCTACTGAGGATATACCATATATTGCAGGTCTCTTTTATTGTCAGTTAGATCTTATGCATTTTTTAAAGGTTTAAATGTTGATTTATGTATTTTGCCTTAATCACGATTTTGATCCTCCTATTTTTATATCTATGATTTTAATCATCTAACTTTCAAAATGAATGACTTTTTTCTACTTGAGCATTTTGAAGCTGAATTTTGATGATATGATAACTGAGATGTTGATCTTACAGTGTCTTGATGGATTCTTACTTTTTTTTTGTTGTTTAAAACTAATTTTCTTTACAATGTATACTGCTTCTTGATTTTTGTGTGTTAATCGTATACCTGGAGTAAATGCTAACAGTTTTTGTTGTTTTTGCTGCAATCATTATTAATATTAATTTTGTCTCTATAGAATGGATCAAAAAGCGTGCGATGAATCTGTCGAAGATGCTTCGAATTTCAAGTGTGAGAATTTTTCCCCACCAGAGAAGAAGACTGAGCCATTATTACCCACCTTCCAGAAAAGTATCAATCCTGAAGATCACCTTGGTATTTGACGTTGTAGAAGATCACTCCGAACAGTCTGCTGATTTGGCTCTTTTACGATATTTTAATTCCAGGCTGATTAATTTCCTTGATTTGCATCCTGAGGTAACATTTTTTGAATTAAGGGTGTTACTCTTATTGATTGTATTTTCTGTATTTGAAGGAGCAATTTACACTATCTTAAGAGTGGTATATCGGATCTTATATGACTCTTAGCTTTGATTTGGATTATTATTTTACATGTCGGAGTCCAAATTTCCTAACAGTTTATCTTATAGTTTTTTCAGGTTTTCCTCTACCTCTTCTAATCTGAAAATGTATTGACGATAATAAAAACTTATTATATGAGATTTAGGCGAATTAAAAATGTAGTTGATGATTATGATTTATGAGATTTTTTGGCTACTGGTTATGCTTACCTTTTGACAACTGCTTTTCTCTAGATCTGGATCGGCTATATTTATTTTTGTTCTTAGAAGTATGCAAAAGAATTGATTTCATCACATTAATTTTGATATTCCAGAGGCCACACTACAAGAGCCCTTTAGCCAAAGACCTTATAACTTGATTTTCAAAGATGGATTTGTCAACAGAACATTCGTCAACTTCCAAGGAAAGTGAATGTACATGGCAGAAAGAATGTCCACCATTGTCTGATTGTGTGAGTAATAATGTAGAAAGAGGCAAGCAGACGGAATCACTGTCCATGTGTATTCAACGAAATGTTATTAATACACCGGTACATAAGATCTCCCCTCCACATTCTGTTAGCAGCGTTGAAAGCCCTGACTTGAAAATTGTTTCTTGTATGGATAGTTTGTTGACACACACTCCTGCACAGTCAGCACATGAGAGATTGTTGCTCGGTTCTGATGTTAAGCTTCAAAAAATGACTGCCCAAAAGTCAGGGTCGTGTTTTAAGCCTGCAAAGAGAGTGCTCGACTTTACCCTCACAGAAGGCAGTGATGATTTGGATAATAGAGTATACATGTCTAAACCTAGCAGAGGATGTTCTGAGGAGTTCAAATCCTTTGATTCTGTTTCCCCACCTCAGGAGGTATGCGCCTGCTATCTAGTTTTGGTTTTAATTTTCGACTTTTCCCTAAAATCATACTTTGATACTCACTTATTATTCTATTTTGTACCTTTCATTCTATGCTTTCCGGAGAGCTTGCAAAGAAAGCAATTTATTTTCCTGACATTTAGTAGTTCATGTTAAATTCTAACTAGTAAGTGGTGTACTCATCATGTTAGAACAATCACTCTGTTCTATGCGCAGCGAAAGTGCTTATAGAAATAAGCTGTTTTGGAGCAAGATGAAAAACTAACAGAAAAATTAAGAACTGAAACAGAGAGAAAATAATGAAGGGAGAAATTTTATTGATTCACACAACTACTACTTATTTACAACACATGAGAGAGTGTATTTATACAACTAGATGTTGTAACAAACATCTCTAACTAACTACATCAGAGTCTGCACATCAGACTCTGTCTTCAGAGGCTTCACCTCAGAACCACTGCTTCAGAAGCACTGTTCAGAGGCTCCACTTCAGAAGTTTTATTTCAGAGGCGCTCTTCAGAAGCATTCTTCAGAAGCGCTCTTCAGAAGCATTCTTCAGTTATTGATTACTCTTCTAATACATCATATATTCATGCATGAAAAACAGGAGCTTTAGAGATTGTTATAAGATAATGAATATATTGGGTGAGAAACTTGTCGAAGATTTAGAGTGAAACATCGAGGATGGTTATACAAAAACAGTAATGTATTTATTTGTAACACTTGTAATATCGTAGTTTAGTCGATTTCTTAGATTGGCTGTGTCTAATAGTTTGTTTAATAATAGGTTTATAGTGGAGATGGTTTAAATTTTTAGAATACTCCTTTCTTTCTATATTGACGATAATAAAGGGATATACTAACTGCACTTCATTCATTTTGTATTTTCTTACTATTCTCCCATGTTCCGGCTCCATTAAAATCTGTTGTTTATTCATTGTTCACAAGTATATGCGTGTACTCTGTGTTTATATGTGTTCATACTTAAGCATATTCTTGATATCTAATATCCCTTACTTGCACACTTCGCATCTGATCAACATTATTTTCCTTAATTTTCTTTTTTGTTAAAGCAAATTTTTTTCTCATGAAAGTATTCGATTTCTTGTTAATTGGTTTCTTGATGCAGGTAGATGAGAACCTTGGTCATTCTTTTCAGAAAATCAATGTAGATCAACATTGTTTGGATGCATCGGATAACAACAGTCCGTCATCATTGGTGGAACTGGTTAATGTGATTGATTCTATATTTGACTCAGTCAAAAGAACTTCAATCACAAAAGAGGAGCTCTTGCAAAAGATAATGATGAACTGTTTAGATTTTGTTGAGATTAGTATGTTCTAATTCTATTTATTATAATGTACATGTTTTCTTGGTAATAAACATTCTGGCTAACTAATCTTGTCCTCCC
>Ga0228710_1009117_pt1 | contig 13916 bp, 4 predicted proteins | sample MedpolnodulmetaG_FD_177995 | JGI IMG/M metagenome (GOLD analysis project Ga0228710, IMG submission 177995) | Root nodule microbial communities from Medicago polymorpha collected in Santa Monica, California, United States - pink nodules | ecosystem: Host-associated > Plants > Roots > Nodule...
CAAGAACTGTGCATATGAGTGAATTTCCTGAAATGAAATCAGGAGACACAGAACTCAAAAAGAGAACTAAAGAACTTGCCATCAGCACAATGAGCCAAACAACAAAAGTGAAGAAAGTGAAGGCACTGAGTGAAGGATTGAGTCCAACAATCCAATAAACAGGAACTGCAAAAAGTAAAGATACTGCAAACAAAAAAGGAAGAAAAACAAAAGTGTTGGCTATCAAGTAAGAAGAGATTCTGTAAGCTCCTCTTGATGCTTCTTTCATTAGAACAGTTCTCTCCTGAAGATATATTGGAAGTGCTTCAACTGTTGAAGACAAGAGAAAACTGAGACTAAATGCAAACAGACCTAATCTTTCTGCAATTCCGTCTTCATCTTTTCTTACTTTTATGTAAACACTTGCTAATCCAAATCCACCAACCAATGCTTGCGTTGTTCTAGCTAAAAAAAGTTGCTTTGTTCTATAAATAATCTTCCAAAATCTTGAACACAGAAATAGTATCTCCATCATGTTTACATAACAAAGATATCCAAAACTTTCCTTTTCATATTGTGATTGGAAAACTTCACTTCCAATATTTTCTTCCTCTAGCGCCCACATGGAACTTGGAAAAGAAGTTTCGTTTTCGTGGATGATGGAACTACTAGAATTATCTTCTAAACTTTGTATAATTTCCATTGAAAATTCAAGGGCATTAAGTTGCAATGGAATTTGAAATCCCAAACTAGATATTCTTTCCTCTAGTGATTCCAAACTACCATTATGAACTACTGAACCATGAGAAAGGATCAAGAACTTAGAAATATATTGCAATATTCTATAGCTAGGTTGATGAATTGAAAGTATCACTATCCTTTGCTTTGATCTAACCATTGAAGAAAGAAGCTCAATAACATGAAGAGCTGAGGTACTATCAAGTCCTGATGTTGGTTCATCCAAGACTAAAATTGGTGGATTATGAATCATATCAACACCAATTGATACCCTTTTTCTTTCACCACCAGAGACCCCTCTATTTTCTTCATCACCAACAAAACTATGTGCTACATGAAAAAGTCCTAACTCTTGCATTAAGTTTTCTACTCTTAATTCTCTTTCTTTTGGTGTCATTTCTTTTAGCCTAAACTTTGCACCAAATAACAAAGTTTCTTTCACTGTTAGAAGTGGAAGCAAGTTGTCTTCTTGTGAAACAAAGCCACATATTTTTCTTAACTGAGATGGAGTACTCATAGGGTGATCATTGATTGAGATAGTTTTGGGAATGAAATCTTTGTCTTTTATTCGCCCCGCGATTATTCTAAGAAGGGTGGATTTGCCTGTGCCACTAGGTCCGACAACTGCGACAATTTCGGAAGTTCTGGCAACAAAAGAAACAGATTTGAGTATGTTTACAGGATGTGGTTTTTGAGTAAGGTTATGAAATGAAAAGGGAATGGTTTTATAAGGGTGCAAAGTATAGGTGAGGTTTTTAATAGAAAGTTTGCATGAAGTTGGTGGTGGTGAATGATGGAAAGAAGAGGAAGAAGGACTAATGGAAGAATTAGAAGTTGAAAAGAGTATGACAGAATCATCTTCATTGATGCTTTGTGGTTTCATGCAAGATGCCATTGTGTAGATATGATTATTCTTGGGTCATGATGAGTGAGTGAGTTTAAGAAAGAAGAACTTTGTTCAAATTGAGAAGAAATATGGAAGTTGAAACAACCAAAATGACTACTGTAGGTATATGCATGATAACATGTTTGGTAGAGGTGGTTTATCTGAGATAATTGTTTTACTCAATTTTGGTTCATATGACTTGACTATATAAAAGAGTGGGAATATTTATTGTTGATTTCTTTTTATTTCACCAACTTTGTAACCAACTTCCTAGCTAGATTTCCAAACTCACATCAACTTGGAAATTCTATCAAATCTCAACTACATTGAATAAAGAAACAATAGAAAAAAAGTTAAGCAAAGTTGCAATAATCAGTAATTGATCTATATTATATTAGGATTTCCTCTTGGTTTAGTTAGGTGACTTGCCATTGTAGAAGATTGTGGCATGTATGCATTATGCTTATAGGGAAGTTTTTAGATCACGTACGTCAAATAAGCTATTTTCTTAAATTCATTATGAAAAGTTTTAATCGGCCATTACTTGCAAAATTGAAATTTTACAAGGAGATCCTCACTAAAAAAAATCTTTTTATTTTTGGAAGTTTTATATTTAATTTATGTTTATAGTAAAAGTCTTGTTTATATTTCTTGACATTTACAACACTCTTCCTGGTATCAAAGCTCTTGTTTGAACACTCAAAAAGTGAATTACAACATTAATTCATTAAAATAACAAAAAACTACTAATAAAAATAGTTACAACTAGGTGTTCAAAACCGAATCAATCCAATAGAAAAACTGCAAATCGAACCAACACAAACAAAAACAACAAAAAAACGTATTTGGTTTGAATGTATTAAAATCACTTTTTTACTCAACGACATTGTTGTTGTAACCAACTCAAAAAAAAATTATGATATTTTTGTTGTGAATTGAATAATTTAGCTCTTTCATTTCATATTATATAACAAAAACTCACTTTTTTTTTATTGACGTACATGTGCCTTAATTATTTTAAAAAATTGTCGTATTCTCGTACCCATACTCATGTTGCAATGTGTTTCTTTTTTCACCCTCTACGCCTGTTTCGAATTATGCAATCCGAAATATCGTAGAGTGTTGGAGGTGTTTTTAACGTGGTTTTACATTGTTTTATCTATATAATTTGAAAAGAAAATCTCAATTTTTAATTAGTTGTAATTTTCTTTTATTTGATTGAAGGTGAAGGATGATTGATGGATTATAAACCGGATATTTATTTATCCCCTTTAGGAATATACACAAGTTGCAAGAGGACAACTTCAATTGCCTCTAACACGATAAGGAATTACGAGTGAAAATAATGTGTCCTAAGGCAAAGGTAACGAATAAATGACTTTGAACGCATCGTCGATACCACTCGCATACTTTTCGAATACATCCATAACCTTTTGCTATAGAGTATAGAATCATTCCATGAATTTGTGTCTTGAAATCCTTACTTTATTTACGTGTTTATCGGTTCAAATAAACATAGAATTATATATGAACATGGTAACAAGTTTAGGCAATCAATTAAATTAAAATCTTTGTAAAATACAAGAACATTACATAAATATATCATGTTTCATTTTGGCCACGTGCAGCTGGATAAGGATTAGAAAACCTGGTAGAAAAACTTGGAGGCAAATATTCTTCATCTTCACTTTGAGGCCCACTATTGAAATTAAGAGCATAACTATGTGCATCATATTGAAACCTATTCTTTTGTTGTTTTTTCCCATACCCACTTATTTTCCTAAGAAATGTTTTCCACTTAGGACCAGCAATCACTTCTGAAGTCTCCTTCATCTTCCTCAACTTATCCATCATCCATGTCTCTTCTCCTCTATTTCCTTCACTATTTTCATTAAGTAGATGTTTACCTTCTTCGTCGCGGCGTTGCCACCCTTTCGAGGTGAATATTTGTAACCATCCGCACCCGCATCCATACCCGTTGGTCTCTTCGAAATCTTGTTTGCTTTCCATTTCCATCACCAATGGTCTTCCCTCATAGGCAGCCATGTTGTTTTTTAAGATGTGAGTTAATGGAGGTTTTGATCATTGAGAAAGCATTTATAGGTGATAGAGGGAAAGGAAGAAAAGTCAAAGAAACCGTATGACAAATTTGAATTTTCAATATATATATATGTGTGTGTGTGGAAGGTTCTAAGCAAATATCCTCGTGTTAGTTCCCTTATATTATATACGCTTTCGACGCTGACAATACTCAACAGTAACATATTATATTAGGATAAAAATAATGGGAAAAGTTATAGAAGATGAGAAGTGAAGCAATATTAATTAATATTTTAGTTTTGTATATATCAGGATTAAATTTCATTTCAAGTTGACCCACCATAGTCCAAAGTTTCAAACCGTGTCATGCTTTAATTGTTTATTTTTATTGGGTGGGAAGTGGGAACCATTCCACGCACGGTACACGAAAATAAACAAAACTAGTAGAAGGTTCAATGAATGAACAAAAACAATTATCATCACGGATAAGAACAAATAAATATTCTGTCAAAAACAAGGATCATAAGAAAATATGGATTACTGTTAATTAATTAACAATGCATATGCGTGAAAATGGTCAAACATTTTAGAATATCCAGTTAAACAAGTTACTACTATCAAAATATGAACAAAATGTTCTATTCTCATCTTTTGCCCCCTATGAAATGAAACATCTCATGATTTCACAGGTTACCAATATATTATATGAACATATACAAACCTAACCTTCCCCTCTCAATGATACGTACTGCAAAATGCATTGGTGAGTCAAATGGATGAAAAACACCACAGAGAGAAATCTGATGTTAAAGCATCATGCTGTACAGTTGTGGAAAAATGAATTGGGAAGCAAGAAGAACTCCCTTCATTAAAAAGCAAATCCGGGAAGCGTTTTTTGCTCCTGTTTTGCTTCAATAAGAAACTAAAACAAACATAATAAAAATCATTTGTTGAGTTGTGTATGCAAAGAAGAGGGTTGTGGCTGTTGATTTTGGCGTTTAGTTGACATTGACATAGAACGCAATTCATCAGCAATGTCCGTGAAGGTGGGTCTCTCTGATGGCTCTGAGGACCAACATCTCTCCATCAGCAAACTCCATTCTGGATCACAAGATTCAGGAATTGGAGGGCGCAAAGTGTTGCTCACAATACCACCTGAATTATATTCGGAAAACCAACATGAAACTGTTCAATAACTCAGTTAAATTGTAAATTTAATCACCATTTTAGTCATCTAAATTGCAAGGATCAAACAATTTTGGTCTCTTAAATTGTCTTAAATTGAAGAATGTCACTCAATTTAGTCCCTTCGCAAAAATATCCATTTAGGAAACATCCATCAAAACCAATAAAAAATATTGCCTTGAATCCTCTCTTACAGCCATCAAGACAAAAACAAAACCTTTAGAATACCGGTCTTATTTTTTTTTTTTAAATGACTAAATTAGCCAATGTTATTCAATTTAATGGACTAAATTGTCGTTTTATACATTAGAAAGACTAATTTACTTGACATTTACCATGAATTCAAGAATTCAACCGTGGATTACCTATAATAGCACCATAGTGCAAATCAGCGTATGGCTCTTGTCCAGTTAAGAGTTCCCACATCACAATACCAAATGAAAAGACATCGACCTAAAACAAAAACAAGTTTAAACAGTGACAAAATATGAAGAAAACATATCAAAAGAAAAGTTCATGGACCTTTCAGGTTAAGTAAAAGCATAGACCTTCTCTGAAACAAGGCTACTGCTTCCATTCAGCAATTCCGGAGCCATCCATGGTAGAGTTCCTCTCACACCTCCAGAGATCAGTGTCTGACATTTTACTTTGGATAGACCCAAGTCACCAACCTGATATCAAGAGCAAGCAAATATGTAAACTGTAAACAAATTGTTCTCGGATCTATACATGATTACTCTGTGCTCAAATATAGTGGTTTTGTTGACCAGAAAGCAAGTAATGAATAACAATAAAACTAGTCAAAGGAAAATTGAGGGAAAAATATATGGACCTTGTTTTGTTTCTGATGTTTATGTCATTTTATGAGTTTTCTGTTAGGCTTAGGTTTTTTATGTACCATTCTAAGCTAAAAACACAACCAAACAGTCCAATCAAATCCAAAATAAGTTTGAATTGCTTTGATATAAACATTAACCAACGCAGCTGGTTTTCAAATTATAGAAACTGAATGGTTTAGCTGGGGTTTCTACCTCCTATGTCTTACGGTCAATCTCAATTGGATCACAAACACTTCTTACTTATGACAAGAATGAAAACTTTACAAGTTTATAACAACTAAAACAATGAAACATATGTAAGGTTGGATGGCAAACAAAAGCAACATAACAAAGATTTGACTAGCAAAAGATTCTTGTATGAAGCTCCAGTAAACTAAATAAGATGCTACACTAGTCAAGAGCAAATTATAAATTCCTTCATAAAAAGAACAGGCTGGGAATTAAAGGCTGTGTCATGGTTCAATCACCAAAGGACACTAGAGAGAAGCATTCCAAAGAATTTTCCAAAAATAAGCATATGCAATTGTCTACTACTCATTATGGGAAGCCTGATAACATAAGATGATCCTACAAAGTAATCAACAGGTAGAATTTTCAGTGACTTTGGAGGGACTTACATTTAGTCAATGCATCAATGACTATATTTAGGTATAAAATTTCAGTCACAATTTTTTCAAATAGTATGTGAGATGTAACATATTAAAATTTTCATAGAGTTTTCCATCAGTTTCATTCCCTGAATATACCAGAATAAGACAGTTCTTATGTGCACCACCAAAAAAATTCTGAAGCAAATCTTCGAGATTCTTATTATCATGCATATAACCAATACTAGCTTGACATAAATTGCAGAATTTTTTTTAAAATAGAGTCTGAGCTAAAGAAGAAATATAGCATAGAAAATAAATTAGAGCAAAAAATAGGCAAGAAAGAGAGTTAGAGCCTAAACAGGAGGAAACAAATTTATTTTGACATTCCATGATTAAAGCCTGATAATGTAGGCCGGCTTTCAAACTTTTTGACTCAAAGATGATCAGAGCCCTTTGCTTTCTAAGTAATGATTAAATGTGTTCAAACTTCAAAGTATTTTTTTGGTGGTGGCTGGGGTTTGAACCCCGGACCTTGCATATATTATGCATTGTCCTTACAAACTAAGCTAAGCTCACAAGGACTCAAACTTCAAAGTATGAAATAAGCCTTATAGAGTCAGAGCATGAAGCTGGAAGCATTCTCAACAAAAGAAAAGGTAGATAATTTAGTTTTTAGATGAAAATTCAGTAAGTAATGGTGTGAATGACATCAACATTAACATAATTTATTCACTGTTTCAAAAGATTGTAAACATATTCACAAATAACAACGTTCAAGTAAAAAGAGTCGGCAAAAATAACAACATAAAACTCACTCAAAGAAAAACAAATAAAGTAGAGAGGAGAAGTCTGATTTTCAATGGTAAACCACTTGTTAATGAGAAACAAAGTGAATATGGATCTATTAGTGAAATCATATCTCCACAATGTGTATAGAAGAACCATAATCCAATTTGTGAAGTGATGAAAGAATTGCATACCAGATTTTAACTTTTCTGTCATCTATACATTCTAGAAAGTTCGTGCAAGCTAAACATTAAATCCAACTTAAAGTTATGACCTTGCCGGTACAAAATTATGGGTGCTTCCCAACTAGAGTCGGATAGATAACCTTATGTTATGTACAATCCAGTCCTACACATTCATAGGTGTGATTTTTCTGTGTTTAGCGGGTAGGTATCAGCACCTTCATCAGTCTATGACTCATCCTTCAAATGAATAACCATTAATTTCTGTTTTGTGTTTATGTTCCCATATATCCACTTTAGTGAAAATTTGGTCACCCAACAAAACCTTTGCTGTAGCCTATAAGCAACGATTCTAAATTTCTAACCAATATATGACTATACCCTTTTGCATATAAATTTTCACTTACATCATCACAATCACATGTAGCCTAACCAAAACCTTTAGCACAGACGTAATTAAAATATCAAATGATGTTATCTAATTCATCACACGTTGTATTTTAGTGATTTTCACAGCTTGCATTCCCTTAATCAGTGTAATCAGGAACATGATCAATCTATCTTATTAGGTGCTTTAAAGGGAACCCCCGTCAGTGCATTCCAAAGACATTACTCTTCTGCTCAATTTCAGCAGCACAGAAGTATGTCACATAGTTACTTGAATTAATAAGAAACTAACATATATGGATCACAATGTACTAAGTAGTCATCAGTATCAAACATTTAAACCTTGCATATTGGGCGGTGTGGATCTCGGAGATTCACAAGCAAGTTGTCGCTTTTCAAGTCAAAGTGTACTATGTTTTTTCCATGCAGGTATTCCATTCCAAATGCCACATCCATTGCAATCAAAAGACGTCTGCGCTTGTCTAGATTCCTGATATGATTGTATTAGTATCATGATTTTATCATTATGGAAACAGTAAATTCAATAAGGGTAATGAAAATGAACTAAGAGACAAACATGCACATACACATTCTAATAAATGTATGCACACATTACCTCTCACTCTTTTGCAATGCAGTTCTGAGAGAACCATTGGTCATATACTCAGTTACTGTTGCCACAGAATCTCCTGGGCCGTCAAGTACAACACCGTAGAAAGCAACCACATTTGGATGGTGCAAATCAGCAAGCTTGATTGCCTCATTCCAGAAGTCATCTCTCTATTTGATGCATAAATAGAGAATCAACGTAAGTTAGTTTCTCGATCACTGATGAGAGAAGGAAAAAATGCAAATCGGAATCATTAGTGATAAAATACAGACCATGCGCTCTTGCTCTGAAGGTTTTCCAGCAAAACATCTATCAGTTATTCGCTTGATTGCAACATCAGTTCCCCTCCATTTTCCATGATAAACAGTTCCAAAGGTACCAGAACCCAATTCTGTCAGCTCTTCAAGGTCACAGTTCTTTATAATCTTGTAAAGTTCCAACAAAAAGGTCTTAGCTCAGGTCTGCTGATTTTAAAAAATCATAGAAGAGAAAACATGAAAGACATTCAACCTGCAGACGTCCAACACCAGATGTCGGAAAGCCAAAGTTTCCCTTCTCTGGTGGGTTGCTCTTGACATCCTAAATGGAAAAATAACATAACATTTATAATAATACTAACAAAATAGCATTGAAGGGGAGAACGGCATAAAAAATATTGAGCAATTTATAAACAAAATCACCTGAGCTATATCTCTACACTTCGCATCTATTAGATTATTTTGAACATCACCTTCCTCGATGTTTTCGTGACGGGAAACATCTCCGGATTGCAAGCTAGGATTTGAAGGAGCACATGGGTGCAGAACAGAAGCTGCTACACCTTCAGCAACAACTTTAAGTTGTTGGTCTTCGTTTGAGCCTTTAATAAACAAAGCAAAACAAAATGAATATGTGCTACGAGTTATACAACCATCTATAACTAGTTACATATTTTCGACTAACAATTTGCGAACCTTTGTCACGCCAACCATTTTCAAAATTTAAATTCTGTTTGAATGACTCGTAGAGGTCGCCATCCAATTGTGCATCTAAATTTGATTTCTTGTAGGTTCCTGGATTTTCACCAAAGTAATCCTTATAAGAATAGGTTTCTTTCTCCAATGTAGGTTTGCTCAGTACATAAGGTGGAAAGAAGGTACCTTGTTGTATATTCCAAAGATCCTGATAGCCAAAAACTGAGTTTGGAGAATCCTGCATATCCCCAAACATGTAAGATGGTGATGATGTAGATGATGTTGAATCATCCTTGTGATGGTTTACAATCTTTGATTGAGTAATGTCCAACACAGGTGGTTGTGCAACATCAATGTATTCCCCTGTCCTGGAACTGTGCCTGGATGAAATTTCCTTAGAAGAACATGGCTGCACACCTATCATCTTAATTTTATTTGCGTCAACTATCAATTTTGATGTGCCAAAGTTGTTATCCAGAATCACCTCTTCCTCTGCAGCAATCTGAGTGTTGTCTTCTAAAGGTTTATCAATTGGAAGCATGCATTGATCATTACTTACATAACCTTCTGCCATGTGAATCTTGAGTGTGTCATTCCCTCCATCAACAGATCTAAGATATCCCTGTCTAATCCAACAATCTACTGCATCTGATTTAGAAACAACACCAGTAAGCTCATTAGTGTATTCTTTGGGAGATGCTTGAGCAATGCACTCCGAAGTATGTATAGCCGTTCCATCAACTATAGGTATATCATTATTGACATGTTTATTCACAAGCTCATCTTGTTTAACCCAGGTTTCACCTGGCGCCTTATGCTGGTGGCCAACATCACCTGGATATGATGGTGGTATTGTTCCCATGGGCCCAAGCCCATCCCCAGAAGAATGTTTTTCACCTATCCTACCAATCGTTTCTTGGACACATGAATTCATGGTATGATCAAATTCTTTTGGATTTTGAATAAAAATCCTCCCACCTTCATGTTGAGGCTCAAAATTATTAGAAATCCCAGTATTATCAGTAGAAGGTCTTACTCCATTATGAGCTTCCAATTTGCTAATGGCACCTGGTCTTGCGCTAAAACCTTGTTCAACAACGCCTTCCTTTAAGGGTGATGCCACCATAGGCTCAACCCTCATTGTTGCTTGCGCTTTTATGTTGTCCTCCATCGGAAAACTATTGTAGCTTGGGCTTGAATCAGGAACTGGACTCGAACTGCCATCGTGTTGATCCTGAACCACTGGATCTGAATGGGCATGAGGCAGCTTTTTCTGACACATAGAACAGCCCTCAGCTCTGTGGATTTTCTCTGGGGTAATAACTTGTTGTTGAGGTAATAACCCATCAGAGAAAACAACATGCTCTTGTGGAGGAACCTGAACCCAGCTGCAATTACCCCCAACTATGACAGATGGAACTTGATTCACTGGAACCTGGTATGTATTGTAGTTGTGTTCCGCAGGAAGCTGAACAATCCTTATGCCTGATGTATTTTCGTCACTATATTGGTTCAGATGATTGTGCTGTGGTTGCATAAATGGTTGTGGCTGGATGACGTTTGATCTTATACCAAGACGAGAAGAAGGTTGAGTCATTGTCATTTGTGCTCCGGGGATGGCCTGATGGAAAGCTAAACCGGAAGCATTATTATGAAACTGTTGTTGGGTGAAAACAGGCCCCGTCTTTCCTAAAAGCTGATGATTTGGGAACCCCATCTGGGGAGGCAGCTGAACATACTCTGCGTGGTTTAGATAAGGTGAGGGAGGTGGGATTTCCATTCTAGATTCTGCGTGGTTCAGATAAGGTGAGGGAGGTGGGATTTCCGTTCTAGATTCTGCGTGGTTCAGATAAGGTGAGGGAGGTGGGATTTCCATTCTAGATTGGTGCAACTCATATGGTTGCTGTGATAAAGCAACAGGCACAGACTTTTCTAATTCGACCTCATTATGAATATATGGATTGTGACTTGGACCAGTCTTAGCAACAGACATGCCAAATGAAACAGGCGAAGCACCTGAGTAAACTGGTGTAAAAGACTCGGAAACCAAAAAACTTGCACTTGTGTCCGGAGAACCAGCCACATTCTCTCTAGGCGATAACACATAAGGTGTCGAATCCCCTTGACCGACAACTGGGCTATCAATAGAATCTATCCCACTCAAATCAGAATTTTGTGTTGAAGCCGCACTTGTAACACTCTCCTTACTCTTGAACCCACCACAAACCACCCCATTCCCATCAACAAGACCATTCACAGCATCAAAATACTTCTGCCCCGTATCCTGCAAATCCCCAAGCTGCGCTCCACCGGAAACATCAACCTCCGAGATCGGGAACAAAAAAACCCTCAATTTAGCAGAACCATCGGGAGATCTCTCAACCAATTTCCCATACTCCTCCATCATATTCTCAACATCATCAGGACAAGCAATCGAAACCAAAGCATCCAGATCCTCCTCGGGCAACTGATACTTAATAGCCACAGGTTGTCCATAAGTATCAACCATTTTCTGCACCAAATCATTAAAACTCACATCTTTCTTAACACTAATTATCCTTGTTTGCCCTCCAACATATCTCAACACTCCATCACTAGGCCTAGGCAAAATCTTCCCACCAAAACTACACAAAAATTTAACTTTCCTACCAGAATTTGAATCATCGCTGGTCTCGTCAACAGCCCTAGCTCCACCATTTCCACCATAAGCATAACCATTTACATTCACAGGAACACCATCATTAACCACCTTATGCAAACTATTATTATTGTGATTATTACTATTTGCACCCCCTACCCAATTTCCTAAATTCAATGCATTCCCAGCAACAACACGGTTACCAAAACTAGAACCATAGTTTAATCCAATGGAAGGTGAATTCACAATGGGACGAACGCACCAGGTTCCTGACGAGGCAGCGGCCGAGACGGACGGTTGATAGAAATAATCGGAAACTGAATCGGGAGTCGGCGGTGAGGTGACGCTTGCCGGAGAAATGAGCGGCTCCTCCACCATTATCGGAGCAACGTTCAATACGCGTAGATCTTTTGGAACGGAATTTTGATCAAACGCCATGAATGCATAAAACTGTTGATTGAGAATCTGAGATTTGAGATCAAAATGAAACGAAGCAATGTGAAATTATGATTATGACGATGATTAAATGTGGAAAGTATAATTAAAATGAAATAAAAAAAAAAAATGAAAACGAAGAATGATGGTGATGTAAAAGAATTGATTATGAATGTGATGCTAAAAATAGGGATTGATTTTAGTATTATCAGTGATGAAGGATTATTTCTTTCCTTCCATTTACAGTGCCGATATTTCTTTCCAAATAACCAATGGAATCAAATCTTTCTTTTATTCATTTTTCAAAAATCAGAGAAACAGAAAAAAAGGGTCATCGTTAATATTTTCCCGGGAAAGTGATGCGTATAGAAATCCACCGCGGGAATCAGTTTACACGTGTTTTTTTTCTTTGAATTAGTTTACACTTGTTTTTAAGGGACTTCAAAAATTCCTTTACCTTTTTTTGACAATATTTACTCTTGGGTAAGGGTTGAAATCAAAATCTGTAAAAAAAAATATTCTAACAGTTTTTTTACAATATTTACTCTTAGGGTAAGGGTTGAACTCAAGATCTGTAATTTTTTTGTCTTACGAAAATTGTCGATCAAGATTTACTCACAAAATATGTCAATCAGGAATTACGACATGATTGGTTGAACAATTTAAAAAACTTATTGAACAATCATCCAACTTAAAATAATTAGTTACACTTGTTTTAGATCGACTAACAAACAATATTGATGAATTCAACGCACATTATAATTCTTTAAAAAAACACACGTTACGATATGCATTGCATCGCTAAGACCTACTTTTTAAGTTATTCAAAATACCAAATGCTCATAAAGTTTTTATCTACATTATTAGAGCATGAAGATTGTACGATACAAATGTATGTAAGATACTCTTAAATGGATCATGGCCTTTTAATTATTTAGAAAAACACTTTGCGAAAATCGTAATTTTTTTTAGAAGCATACTTAGTTTTCTTGGATTGATATTAGACATATATATACATGATATTTTTTAATCCATAACAATATATAATTTTCCCTAAAAAAAGCAATATATAATTGCTCAAAAAAACAATATATAATTGGATATGGAATTTTAGGCTGAATTTTTTCATTGTTTTAATTATATCCTTAAACAAATTTGTCTATAAAAATGTTTTATTGTTGGTGTAGTTCGAAAAGATAATAATGTATATTATATTTTTTATATTGGTTGTTATTGAAAAAATTAAGTATGATTTGTTACAATTTAAAATCCACAAACATTTAGGCCCTGTTTGGATAAATAACTTATAGAGATGCTTATAGCATTAGAGCTTATAGACTAGAGCTTACATCATAAGCTCTTATACTCGATAAGCTATTTATGTTTGGATATGTACACTAAAAAGTATTTACATAAATTGAAGTGTTTGGATGTGTCATTGCATAAACAATTATAAAAAAATATTTTTAATTTAATAAATTAAAGAAACAAACCACAACTAAAAAGCTGTAAAAAAAACTATTAAATAATTTTAATATAAATAAAAAACTATCAATACTCAAATAGAAGAAAATTAACATTAAATAATCAAAACATCATCATTCACAATAATTATATATATATATATATATATATATATATATATATATATATATATATATATATATA
>Ga0228710_1009119_pt1 | contig 13913 bp, 8 predicted proteins | sample MedpolnodulmetaG_FD_177995 | JGI IMG/M metagenome (GOLD analysis project Ga0228710, IMG submission 177995) | Root nodule microbial communities from Medicago polymorpha collected in Santa Monica, California, United States - pink nodules | ecosystem: Host-associated > Plants > Roots > Nodule...
AAAATAGTCCCTCCAGGGACTATTTTCAGAAACAAAAAATTTTGCAGGGACCTGTTTAAAAAACAAAATATTTTGCAGGGACCAAAAACTACAAAATGGGTCCAGTCATCATGTGCCACGTATACAAATCATCACAAAAATGGGGTCAGGACTATTTTAAAAAACAAAATTTTGCAGGGACCAAAAACAAATTTTTTTTTTACAGGGACTAAAACTTAAATGAAGCATATTTGCAGGGACGAGTGCAATATTTAAGCCTAAAATAAATGGTACTTCTCCTTTGAATAAAAGTTCATAAAATTTAATGGAAGGGTAATGAAAAACCAAAATCAGAAACTCAAACCGCTTGTTGTTTGACAAATTTGAAGACAGTTCTTGCCTTCAACCCATTCATTCCTTAATCCTTCTATTTCTATGAACATTTCTTGAACCGGTAACCTTTTCTAATAATCTTCTTTGTCGGTCGGGGCTCTCACTAAATCTTCATATTTGGTTTGGCGTACTGTGGTTGAACATAATAACAAACTAATTACAAATTATAAATTGTGAATAACCAACTTATCTACAAATGGTCACATATAGGTACTTTTTTTTTTGTTGAGATAATCACATATAGGTACTTAAAATTAACCTTAGAAATAGATACAACATAGTCAGACTATTGAGGAAGCTAAATACATCACATCACCGTAGAATCGCAGTCCTAGTCATTGTTGTTAAAATCTCGGTTTAGATACTAAAATTCCGAATTTTGCGACTTTACTTGCCTTTAACGATTGAAATTCATTGCAGAATCCCAAAATAGGGCAAATCTTAGTCAAACTGCATCAACATCGCACAAAATCATGAAATCAAATGCAAAATCGCAGGATTTTACATGATTTTGAACAATTCTGGCCATTTTTGCATACATGTCAATTTTACCCGATTCATCAATTGACTCAGTTCGTACCCATGACCCGGTTCCATAAATACATAAAAGACCAATTTTAGCATTATTATGACTTTTTTTTGGTAGAAAGCATTATTATGTTTACTAAAAAAATCTTTGACATCTAACTTTGAGTATAAGTATTTTGTGGACCTTAAACTGAGTTATTTATGACTACATGCAATTTATGACATATATTTAGCATTATTTTTGTTTTGGTCAAATCCATCAATTTTGATTACGATTTTACAATTTTCTGTTTTGTTATCCTATATCGATTTTACAAAAGTAAATGAGTAAAATCCTTCGATTTTGATTGCGATTTTACGATTTTCAATTTTGTTATTGCCCATTTGATTTGAAACAACATCCAGATTATAACAACCTTGGTCCTAGTTTTTAACGTTCAAAATACGATTATTTTGTGTGCAAAAGCAACAAAGTTGCTATGACTAAAGCAATATTTTTTCCACTATAAAATTAAATTGTTTGTTCAAAACAATGTTTGGCTCTGTTTGACTTTTGACTTCAAATTTGGACTATTTTTTTTTTTTGTTAAATAGTTTAGTGGCTGAAGCTTATATTATGCATTATTTCTACCAACTGAGTTGAGCTCACGACGACAACTTGAACTACTTGTTCCCACTATTATGTTCTATTTATGAAACTATATTTTTATCGAATATATCACTATTTATAAAATGAAATTAATTGTTCAACTACTAAATAAATGCATTACAATTTGCCAGAAGAAGGAAAAAGTAAATTGTAAACAAATATTGAATAAATTTTTTTAAATTATAACAAAAAACTCGTGTGAAAAGAAGAAAAAAAATTAAATGATAAAGGAGTGGCAAGTAAGAAGACTAATTTTTCTTTTATAGTAAATTAGTTTATTCATGATTTACAATGATAAATATTTATAACAATTCTTGTTGTGTCTTCACCAATGGTATGATCAATTAGAATAAAATGTATGGACATGCAATTGTTAAGTTCATTAATATTGTATGAATTAATTTGTATTGAACTTGAATGGTCATGTACAATTCATAACCATTGTATGACCACAACAACTGAATTGTTGTATGATCATAACAATGTGTAATTGTTATTTTAATATTAAAAAAATGTTATTGATTTTTGTGAAACAATTGTATGAATTGCATAATCATAAATAATGTATGAGTTAAATGAATTAAATAAAATATAAAATTACTTTTATTGTATGAATTTTATGAACATTAGATTAACAACAAAAATTTATATAAAATAGGTGAAACACATTAACAAATTTAATCAAAAAGAGTTTAATATTGATATAAAATTTAGTAAAAAATAATTTGTACATGGAAATTAATCACGTCTCATATACAAATTTAACAATTGTTAATCTTTTTTTAAATTGATAATGTATACCAAATAATTTCAATCATATAGGCAAAAATATTTGTGATACATGAAAAAGACCTTGGCAAGTAATGAAATAAAAATATCAGTCAAATAAAAAGGGGTTTGAATTGTGACTTTTTAAAACTTTTGATTTGTTTTCAAATTGAGAAATGAATGAGATTGGTGAATATGAAGTATGTATCAAAATGAATAGAAAATGTAGAGTATGTAAGTATGTGGTATGCTTCTAAACTATCAAAATAAAGAGATAAAGGATAGTCCAGTCTTGGTTTACGTAATAATGGCTAGTTTAGTCCCCACAATATGTTAGATTATCCAATATAGTGTTTGAGATACCCTATTAACTTCTACACCTTTTTAATCTTCTAGTTTATTGACCTTTTTCTTCATACTACACTCACACAATCATTATTTACAACCTTAAATAAGATTAGTGATGTTCATACAACTAAGATAGAAAGTTGTTTATGATTTTGATCTTGCAATGATCAATCTGATCTCTCTTAGAAAGTAAATCTGATCTAAAAATACACTTGATTTTTTTTTACAAAGATATAGTTTATGCTTTAGTGTATTTGATATTGCTTCTGTTGAAGATGATCCTGAACTTGAGATTCAATATGATCTCAAAATTATGATGTGATCTGATTTAGTGCAGTGAACTTTTCACTTTGAATGATGTCCTTTATATAGAAAAGGTGGGACTTGCTTGTTTTAGTGAGCAAGTAAGAAAACTAGTTGTTTCATTTGTCATTTGTGTGATGTGGAATTTTCCTTGATGACCAAGCTATTTTCAATAATGAGAGTTTTAGCTATGAGTTGATTTTCATCTTTTGATGTTCAATCGAAACTCACAAATGAAATGAAGTGAGTTTCATTGATCTTGACTTTGGTGTTTTTTAAATTTCTCAATATGAAGTATAATCTAATCTCCATACTAATATTTTGAACTTCAATATGATGTGCTCTGAACTCCATTCTGATCTATCTAATCTACAATCTGAAGTACGTATTGGTCTTCATTTGAATATAATTTTGATTCCTGGCTTTGAAGAATTTTAATCATTCCTTGATGTGCTTCTAAACTCTTGATTTTGAAGTCAATCTAATCTTGAATCTAAAGTATTTTTGAGATGCTTCTGACCTCAACCTAAAGTCATTTTTAACACATTTTGAAGTTTAGATTCATGTTTGTTTCTTTGATAAACAATTATTTATGCATCTGTAATATCATGCTCTACAAAACACTCAAAGAAACTCGTTAGAAAACAAAATACATGGGAATCATTATTGATCTTTGTTCTAATAAGTTTATTATCATTAAAACATCTTCTGAAAAGGAATATTGTTATTTTTCTCAACAATCTCTTATTTTTTATGATACAAACGTATTGATTTAAGAGTCTGTGTTTTGGATTATGATGTTAAATCAATGCATCAAAATGGGATGAAACACTCCCCCTATATTTATTCCATAATCAAATTTGATAATTTTTATAAACAAAAACTCCTCCTCAATTTAGGCATGTATGAAATACTAATATTAAGATTTAAAAAAAATGCAATAATTAATTGAACCATAATTGTACATTTCATTCATAAGCAAAATATTACATAATAGCATATTCAAGATGCAGGTACAATGGTACATGGTTCAAAACAATAATTAATCCCAAGTAACAATGATCACAACTAGCATCATTTGTTGATTGACAAAATAAGATCATAATAGGACAACTAGTGTCATGAAAATTGTCATCCATGCTTCCTTTCAAGGATAAATAATGAGTTGAATATTTTAAAGAAAACTAGTGTCATTTACTCATGTAACAATATGCGAGCATTACTCGTATGAACCTCACGCACTATTGCTATGAACCTTCGCTGTTTTTTACTATCACATTGTCACAACCCCTCTTCCTCTCTTCCCATTTTGAAGAGAAACGTGCCTCACTGCTCGTTATGGCTGATTTTGAAGAGCAACAGAGGAAGATTGACGAGGCTATGGCATTTTTGGTTCGTAGACAATTTTGTGCCGAGATTTTCACCGCCAACAACATCAACAGAGCTGGTTTTAGGATAAACCAGTTTATGAAACATATGTAGGTTCTAACTTGTATCAAAGAGGTTGACGAGTTGGTTCAAGTGTTGGAGCTAGGTTCTGATGATGGCAAGTTTTGGATATCCCCAGAGACGAGTGAGCTTGCTCAGTTAGTGAGATTTGTAGGTTGGTTGAAGACATATAAGGGCAAGACTGCTAGAATGGTCAAGGGGATGCGTGCTGCTTGTCAATGGTTGGACACATTGGACAATTCTGAATGAAATGAATGGGTTCATGATATGCTTCGATAAACATAAGTTAGCATCTAGTGCTATTGGATCTAGAAGTATGTAAATGAAGATAATGTACTTGATTCCTTTTGATATGGGGGATATATGAATAAGTAAAAGAAAAATTAACCTTTTTTTTATGAATTTTGGTCTGACCTATTCTCCTCCCTATTTGAGCCCACGTAATATAGCGAACACTACACACTGATGCCAAACACATGATATGGAGTTATTTGGTAACACTCCGAGGAAACCGAATATTGTGGCATTCATCTTAGTTTGCACATTTAGTTATCAGTTTTGAATTAATTGAATTGGAAAATTTACTTCAGGGTTTATGTGCATGTTGTATAACTAGATACTACTCCATAGAGTTTCATTGTTGGTCTTAATCCAATTACAGATAGAATTTTTTATTTTTCCATCCACTATTGAAATTGTTTTTTAAAAAGAAACGATTTGCAAATATTTCTAAAGAACTCTATTTACACCCCTTTCATCCTCTAGGGTTCATATAGTATTTCAGGCACAAGGGCCAACAAGTTCAATATCTTGTCATCAACTCACTTCTTTCAAATAAGATTTCTGCTCTTCCCCCAGCACAAAACACTCGCGTCCTACAGCCATTCCGAAAATGCCCTTGCGCTAGTTAAGTAACGCAAGTGTTAAACTCTGCGTTACTTAACTAACGTTGTGAGTTAACTAGTGCAACGTTAGTTAACTCACGCTACGTGTTGTGAGGTGGTGTGAGGAAATGAGGAAGTTTGTGAGAGTATTTATAGGTAGGAATGATAACCTAGTTTGTATCTACCATAAATGTGGTGAAAAAACGTGTAAAAGTGGTTAAAAACGTGTAAATTGAAAGTTGAAAACCCGACCAAAGTGAAGAAAAAAAACGTGTAAATTGAAAGTTGAAAACCCGACCAAAGTGAAGAAAAAAAACGTTTGTTCTTCAGTTCTAACCACCGGCCAACTTGCATGAGTTAACTCACGCAAAGGCTCAGTGGTGCGTGACTTAACTCACGCAGGGGTATATTTGAAAAGGCTGCAGGGCGCGAGTGTTTTGTACAGGGGGAAGAGCAGAAATCTTCAAATAAAGACAGGAGGGGGCCTGCAACAGACTAGACAAAAACCAAAAATTACCTTGCAAAACTTAGTCAAGCTTAGTCTTTAAAGCAATCTCTACATCAAGCCTCAAATGAATCATCACAGAATACAAACACCATAAAATTGGTCATATTCTTGAAAAATTACAAAGTTTCACCTTGCATATTTGATGAAATTGGTAAGTACTAAGTGGTTGTGCAAAAAAATTATAACTCAAGAGTATCATGACTTTATGTGTTTCAATTCTGTAACCTTCTCAAAATCCAGAGGATGGAAGTTTCTTTCTACCTCCCAAGCCAATTGTGACATACAGTTAAATGTCGACTTGGCACCTTTTTCATCTGTGACTTCTCTAGGGAAAGGAATGCGAACCTCGAATAAACCGTTGTTAGGAGAAAACAAACGCATATCTAAGCCCAAACGATCTACCCATATCATCTTTGCTTCTGTGACCTACAATGGGAAATCAAATACATTAGAAGTTAACACACCAAAACTAACTTATCGGTCCTCAATATTGTTTTGAAGTTAGGTTTCTATTTAGCAGTCACATACAGCAAGTGATTTTAATAAATGCTGCATAAACGTAGTCACAGCAGGACATGAATGATAAATCAAATGCTACTTAGATACATCAGGTGCACCAGTTAAATCAAAGGATAAAAGACATAAAAATGGACAAAGTGTTGTTGTTTATGACATGCTATGTAGATACATGCAGGAAAAGTACCTGGAAATCCAAATCAACATAGACATTACAAAAGCGAGTAATGTCTTCCATATTATTGGTGTTAATTTCAGCGACTAAATTCTCAGCAAACTCCCGAAGTGGGTCAGGTTGAGCATTTTTGTAGTCTAAAGAGGTGAACCACACACCGTCCTGAAAAACAGTTATATAATAAAACGACTTGCAAGGTTAACAAGCAAAGCAACCTATGAAATTAGTATTAGTAAACTAGTAGTATAGGCTAGAATATGATTTAATAAAAATGAAGGGTCAGGTCCCTACCTCCTGGAAGTCATCCAAGTGCAGCACCCTATCTACGGCAATAATATACATAAAATCTTGATTAACTTCTTCTCCAAACCTCTTATTCCACAAAGAAGCAAGCCGCTGCAGAGTGGCATTAGAGCTTTGGTTAAACAAACATAAACAGAATACACAAGCGTATATGTTTATAAATTTCTCACAACACATTTGTCAACATCAATCCCATTTGTCAATAAATTTTCATAGTAATGTACTCACCATCGCAATTATAAATGACCAATTTAGCACTTGAAATTCTCAGTCATTAACAAAAATCTAAAATGACTCCAAAATAAAAAATCATCGGTCACAATAGCCCTTTTAAGTTAGTCAATTTAGTCACTGCATTTGTCCAAGACAAACTAATGCAGCGTTATTTTTGTCTCAGTCCTCCGGTTTCCAGAGGAAAGAGGCTCTGGTAGTCTAGAGTTTGGCTGGGAGGTAAGTAAGAGTTTGGCCAAAGATTGTTCCAACTAGGGTTCGAACTCGGGTACTCTATTCTATTCAACCTTAACTGAACTACTTGTTTCAAACTAATGTGATATATTATATGGATCATGTCAAATTTTTGTTAATTTAAGAGATCAAATTGATTGATGCCTACAATTTCAGCAACTAAACTGATGATTCATTACAATCACAGTTTGAAAAACCTTAGGCATGTACCTTCACTAATACTAACGGATTACAGATCATTGAACTTAATTTTATAATAATTCACATTAGTCCAACATTGTCCAATTGAACTTAATTTTAGAACGAAATTCTAAAATGTTACCAACATTGAAAATCCTCAATCACATTAGTCCTTTTGAGCAAGTCAAATTAGTCTCTGCATTGTTCAAGACGAACTAATGTGATTTTTTTTTCCGTCTTAACTCTTAACCCTCCTGTTTCCAAGAAAATGGGTTCTGGTAATCCAGAGTTGAGTCTGAGAGGCAAGTAAAATTGGCCACAAATTGTTCTAGCCAAGAATCAAACTCAGGTACTCTGATCAATTCAACTTAACTAGAAGCTCATTAACCACTTAAGCTAAACCGCTTGATTCAAACTAATGTGATCTATTGTTAGACGCCTACAATTTAAGGGACTAAATTGATGATTCATTACGATCACAATTTGAAATGACCATGCATATGTACCTATACTAATACTAATTGATTACAAATCATTGAACTTAATTTGAAAATAATCGACATTAATCCACTCACTCACCTTGATCAAAGCCGGATCCTGCGGTTTTGTGACCATTCCTTGAAGTGTACACTGAGGAGTCCTCAATCCAGACTGCAAAAACTGGTTGACACAAAAACACAAACACGTACAATGCATCAAAAACAAAATCAAAAACCCAATTCCAATTATCCCATTAACAATTCATTCCAAAAACTTAAAATTTGAATACCTTGACATGAAGTGAAGAGGGGGTATCAATGTTATTATTAGTGGTGGGAATAGCATTATGATTGAAATAGAAAAAAGGGTTTCCATCTTCAGAATCAACAACGAATCGAACACCAACACCAAGAGGATAACCCTGTTGGGTCAATGTAGAAAGTGTTCCAACCCTAGCTAAATCCATAATTGTTCTTGATACTTCAGCAGGAAACGGTTTCTTGATTTTGTTTTTGATTTTTGATTGTTCTAATTGGGTTGAAACAGTGACAGAACATTTTGTGTTACGAAATGAGATTGAATTTGATGGGTGTGTTGAGATTTTGGTGTTTGGTTTTGTTGCTGGTGTAAAACATGATGGTGTTTGAAGAAGCATTTTTGAAGAAGATTGAAATGGAATTGAAGGTGGTTGTTTTCTCGTTGGTTATTGTTAAAGTGGTTCAGTGTTGAAACGAAACGGAAAATGGATAAGAATTTGAGACCATTTCGGATTTGGTCGATTTATCAATGAGAAATTATACTTGGGCAACTACAAGCAAATAGTCAAGGTACACTCTTTATGCGTGAATTAAGGAGAAATTAGGTCAAACACAATATCAATTAAATATTTACTAAAAAAGTATTTTTTTTCTTTAATCCATAAAATTAAATAGAATGAGTTATAGCCAAAAGTTGTTGAATGTTACTTCAAAAAACTACTTCTTGTAGTTTATTTCACAAACCCTCTCTTCAACTCATGCTAGAAACCTTTTATTTTATTTTTTAATATTATATTTCAATATGTTTTTTTTCTTCCATTTAGTTTTTTTTAAATAGGTCCATTTAATCTTTTTTTAAGGAGGTTCCATTTAATTTTATTATATTTTTTTTAAGGAATTTTATTATCTTTTTATCACTTATATATTTAATTTCAATATCATTTAATCATCACAACTTCACAAATATTTTTATTCCCGCTGTCGTTCAATAATACCAAATATTTTTATTTCTTTTCTTCAACCTCGCAAATATACACGTACACACATTAGCGTTTAGAGTAATATTTTATGTTCGTCTATCAATTTTTTTGTTACGCTAATGCATATAGTTTTTTTTAGTGTTGCATGATGCGTATAATTATTTTTATAAAATTTTGATTATAATTAAAACTACAGTATAGATGCCTAAAAAATATATACTTATATATATTTTGCACATTTATGTTGTAACAAACTATGCATATCTTTTTCTTATTAAAAAAACTAAACATATCTTTTTCAATTACACCAACAACGTAACAAATATAATATCATATAATATAAATTCATATCGTTTTGAATCACACCAAAAATATGGTATTCTTATAACGAAATTTATTATAGAGTATAATTGGAAAAAAAAAAAACCAACTATTTTGATATTATTTATGTTATTATTTGAGCATCCTTAAATTATTTCTCCTATTCAAATATTTAACAAGTCCTTTTTATGATGATACGAATTTGTATTCATGTTACACAAAATAAACGTCATTGAGTAAATATAGTATTTGTAAAAAAATATCATTTATATTTTAAACATTTTTTCCCTTCAAAAAATATTTTAAATATTTTTTTATTTATTATGTTAATTCATAATAAATTCATAGTTTTGTCCTCGTGAGCTTAGCTCAGTTGACAGGGACAATGCATAAATATATGCAAGGTTCGGGGTTCGAACCCCGGACGCCACCAAAAAAAATAATAAATTCAAAGTTTTGTACAATTTTTTGCCAAATAACTTGTAACTTAAAAATAACTTTAAAACAAAAAAAAAACATCCGCCGTCATCCTCCTGCCTTCCAATCCAACCTATATCAGCCGCGATGTAGATTCAACCGTTGGTGGTGCGATGAATGGCTTTGGCTGTCTGATAAGTGTCAGGAAGTAGTAATTCTAATGAAGATTTATAGCACTTTTGTAACTTGTTTTGCAAGTTATTAAGGAAAAAGCCGAGAGATAATTGATTTTAATCCTTTTATGCTTTATCTATCTTACTCTACCTAATTTTGCAGGAAAGTTACTCAAGGCACTGAGCAAAGATGGAAAACAAGCAACAAAGTGCAACAAGGCCAAAAATAGGCAGAACGACAAGTTTGTTCGCCCTCAACTCGCCATGGCGAGTTAGCAAAGGAAAAATAGGCAGAGAGGCACAATTGCTCGCCACCAGCTCGCACCCTACTCGCCATGGCGAGTTAACAAAGGAAAAAAATAGGCAGGAGCATGGTTTTACTCGCCATGGCGAGTGAAGTTACTTGGGAGGCGAGCAAGGGCGGTTAAAACTCCCCAGGATGACGTGGCACAAACCCAATGGGGAAGAAACCTCAACTCGCCATGGCGAGCAGAAGAACTCGCGAGGCGAGTTGATGCAGATGGGAAAGCTTATAAATAGAGCCCTTGATCATTTCTGAAGGCATGCTTTTATTTTACAGAAAAAAATACTTAGACTTAGAGAGAGAGAGAGAGAGAAATAGGGCTTGGTCTTCATAGAGTGAGAGTGATAGAAGTCTTGATTCTTCCACATTTGGTGAGAAATCACAAAGTTGTATTGAATCTTTTCCTTTCAATTCATTCTTGCAAGGCTTCCATGACAATGAGAAGCTAAATCTCCATTGTTGGGATTAGAGGTACTTGATCTAAGTTAATCATGTAATCAATTGATCTATAAATGTATGGTTCTAGCATTTGATTTGGTATTGAGATTATTCTTGCAATTTATTGTTCATGTTTGATTTAATTGTGATTGAAAAATACTTTTGAATCTAGGTTTAGATTAATCATCTATCAAACATAAATTCTAGACATGGAATTGATGTTTAGATAACCACTCTTTGTATCCGAACTTAATGCTTTTCTATCATTCAAGAGATTGAGAAATCATCAATTGAATGATAGGAACGACTCTTGGATCGTTTAATGGTGCGAGACATCGACGATTAAACGATACAATTGAAGTCAACATATTATTTGGACACGAATGGTATTGACGAGGGATACGTGGTAATATCAAATGAAAGCTAGAATCCATGCATGATCTTTAGATTACGTGTGACGCTTGATTAAGGAACTCTAATCCTAACAAGCTTTACGCCCTATCAATCTCAAGTTTTAATTTTATAACGTAGATATTTAGGTTTTAAACAAACAAACAAATTACTCTTTCAACTTAAAATGATAATCGATGTCGAACAATCCATGATATCGCACTAGTCCCTTAGGAGACGACATATAAATACATACTTTTGATATACGTAAATATGCTACATCAAATTGGCTTTTAGTGTAAATATGGAAGTTTTAAATAATTGTGTTAGCTTTCCAATGGCTTTGGTTTGACTTAAAAATGATATTTAAATTTTGAGTTATGATGAAAATACTCAAAGTAGGTCTCAGTAAAACTTTATGAAAATTCAGCATAACTATTTCTAAGTCAACCCAAAACTTAAGGTTTGTTTCCAAACTTCAAAACTTGAGAATTAGTAGTTCAATTAAGGTGCTTAAGAGTATTTAACCTATGATATGATGGATCTAACTTGGTTTTGTTTTGAAAATGAATTGGTTTGCAATTTGAGAGAAACGATACGAACTTTGCAAAAACTTTGAGATTTGAGTGAGTTGGCCTATGAAACATTGATGTATACACCACTGCACTCATATGTGATTTGTATATATACTTAGTTGAGGTTTCCAAATGTGTTTGCTTTGTTTTGTCGGATAACCTGAAAAATGGTAAAATGATACGAACTTACTGTAACTTTGTGATTTTGTCATAGTTAGCCGGTGAAACACACATGTATACTCTATTGCACTCATATGTGGTCTAGGTGTATACATAGTTGAGGCATTGGATCTTTTTTGCTTGGTTTTGATTTATTTGTTTCAATTGTTTTAAAGTTGTAAAATGGTAAACGAACCTTATCGAAAACGGTCTTTAAGTTCGGATACCCTTGAAAATATTTTGTGAATAGTTTGATATGATTTGATGAAGATGTATGAATGATTAATAGGTGTTGAACATGATTTTTATCATGGTGTGATGTACTTTCCTCCTTTGTTTGATTGTGGGATATTGTATAGAGTTGTTGATTGATAACGATGTTAATATTGGATATGGTGATCGCATGTATTGAATTATGTCGTTGATTTCTTATATGCAAATTTGATAATGATAGTTGTGGTGCTTGCGTATATGAAAGATGTTTGTTTTTCGTGATGATCATTTGATGAATGATTGGTGATAAACATGTTTATGTTATTTTTTTTGTTGAACATGTTAAATGTTGATTGTTGGTGGTGAATCCATACATGCTAATTTTGATGGTGATATAATTGGTGAATGCAAGTATCCAAATTAAAGGTGATATAGGATATTATATCCAATGGTGTTGGTGAATGTGTTGTTGAATATATGTATTGTTGTTGATCATATATTCATGCATACATGGTTACCTGAAGTTGTATGCTATATATCTGCAGCGTGGTTGTTTGAATTTTTATACATGTTATATTTTGGAGAACTTATGTAGACGTAACGTCTATTTCTTGAATAAATGCTTGATTCGCGTGTTTTATCGCTTTAATAGAAATAGGGCGTTACACATACCATAAATCTGAACAAACAACTATCCGTGATAGGTTCTGAAACACCTGGAACGAGCAGCAAAGAGATGCACAAATCAGATCATAAAACAGGAACCAAATCCGAATCCAAAGCAAATTCAGACCGTGAAAACCAAAAGAGCAAGAACACAGCCACTTCAAAAACGGCGCCGTCGACGAAAAACAGACCCTCGACATGTGAAACGACCCCAATTGTGGTTTGGCGGTGGTGCGTCCGTTAGAGGAATGTGCACCACCGGAAACGGATGTCTACATCTTGATTGTGATGATTGGATTTGAGGGAGGTGAGGGAGAGCGACGATGGAAGGCGGCGGAGGAGAGGTGCTCAAGCATATATAGTTGACCATGACATGATGTCTAAAAGGTTACATGGGTGACTTTGAGGTTACATCTCTTCATTAGGGACACTTGTGGTCAAGTGGAGTAGGAAGTCCAACATGGAAGAATTTGGAGCAGATCTTGCTTGAGGTTTAGGGAGGGTTTTTGTATCGCCGGAGGAGGATGGGGTGCTAGGGGTGGACACACTACCCAATAGTTGTGTTTATGTGTTTTTTGATTTAGATATTTTATTTTGATATTATGTTTGTAATTTGTTTAGTAATATTTGGATATTGGTTACTAGATGCATAATAGGTGATTTCGTTATATTTGTGCTTATAATTTGTTTTGATGCATGTTACAAGTAAGTCGATGTCAATTTACCAAACAAAATGTGCTAACTTATGAATACATGTTTCAATATGTGTGCTGACACAATTTAGATTATATAATTTAAAGGGTTAATAGTGCTTTTCACCCCTGTAATATAGGTCATTTTCGATTTTCGCCCCTATAAAATTTTCGGTTTGATTTGCATCCTTGTAAAACTTTTTTTTTTTCCAGAAAACACCCCTCCTCCATCCAACTCATCAAATGCGTCTATGTGGCGCTGACTTGGCTTTTTTTTTAATTGTCCACATCATATTTTGTTTTTTAAAATATCTGAAAATTAATTTTCAAAAATAAAAAAATCCAAAAAATCAGAAAATATATTCAGATTTTTTTTCCAAAAAATTTTAAAATTGAAAAA
>Ga0228710_1009124_pt1 | contig 13906 bp, 8 predicted proteins | sample MedpolnodulmetaG_FD_177995 | JGI IMG/M metagenome (GOLD analysis project Ga0228710, IMG submission 177995) | Root nodule microbial communities from Medicago polymorpha collected in Santa Monica, California, United States - pink nodules | ecosystem: Host-associated > Plants > Roots > Nodule...
GGAAGACCTTTTAATTTGTTGTTATCCATTAGTGGCCCCATTCAAGCCATGAAAAATAAAGTATTTCCTTGGTCCCGTAACTTGCTTGAAATTCGTCGATTTGAGTACCTTTATTAGAGTATAAATCTACGCAAACGAACATATAAAAAAATTCATCTTTGGCTCAAAAGAAGGAAAAGAAATATTTGAAAGAAACATTATATTGTTTGATACATCCCACCTTGAAGCCTAACAACACATGATCCCATATTACAACCTCATGAAAAGTGTTTTTTGAGTCATGTTGGCTTTCACAAGAGAGGTAGGTTTTATTGACAAGTCTATGCTAGGACTTAGTTTTTAATGGACAGATGAGGTGAGTGACCAATTTGATGAGAACCTGTGATTGAGAGAGCTTAAAATGTTAACTTGGAGCTTAGGTTGGTGATCCATTGATTTTAGACTTTGTCCAATGCTTGCACATAAAAAGCCAAAATTGTGCAAGTCGGAGTTCGGTCATAGTAATCAGGAGTTCGGTCGTGAAATAAGGATAGTCTGATCAAAAATTGTTCCACCTATAAATTGAATTCGTGTTATCCTGAACGATTCGTCCTTGGTGAAACTCATCAACCATACAGCTTCAATTGTTTGGTGTGTACCATTTTTCTCTTGCCATGATTCACAATTTCTTCTATAGTTTGAGGCGAAAACATAAATATATCGGACCCACCCCTCTTTACTCTCTCTTCCCAACTTCTTTTCAACCAAAGCAAGAGAAGTTTGTTATTTCTCTTCTACTTCTCTCTTTTCTAACTCTTTATTTCTTATTATCTCAAACAAGACAAAAGTAAAGGATACATGCTCAAACTTTTTTATTTTAAATTTTATTTTTCATGCAATTAATGAAGGATAATTTTGTAGAGTAATTCAAAATTTCTCTTTGTAATGAAAAACTAACTATATTTCTTAATTTATTTGAAATTGTCAAAACATATAATTTAGGACGGTGAGAGTATTTTATAAGAACAATAAACATACTTCTTCATTTCAAAATGAACTTCATTTGAGATTTTTACACACATGTTAAAATACCATAAATAGATATGAAAGAGAATAATAATTAAACTTTTATGTATTTTTCACTATCATAAAATACTAAATGAAATGTAATGTTTTGTGAGTAATGTACACCATTAGATGATACAATTAATAATAAAAAAAAAGTATTGTCATGTTGAAAAATTGAAAATAACATTTATTTTTGTTGTTGAATTTAAAAGTTTTTCAATATATCAGTTAACAACTTTCAACAATAACTTTTTTTTAAGAGATTACGTTGAGGAAGAAACTTTGCTCTTCAACTACTATATTATTTTTTGCAAGAACTACTAAATTATTTAATTTTAGGTGTAAACAATTTTAAATCAATTTTTTTTTGCATGAAAAGTGGGGTTCATTATGACATAGATGAAATGGTTTATACATTCCTCTTAGTCTCAACTTTAGGAATCATTTTTTGCTATCTTTTTTAGAGAACCCCCTATAGTTCAATATTATGAGATTGGAGGCTCATTACTTGAACTAGTCCCCATGTTCTTCGAATGGATCTCTTAGTTGTAGAGAGGGTTGTCCAAAAGCAGGATATAGATACATGTTTTTTTTCATGAAAAGTGGAGTTTATTATAACATAGATGAAATATAAAGATCCATGTTAATGATCTACACATAGCAATTATGTTAAAATCGTATATTCAAATTTGTAGCAGTACAAAAATTGTTCTTATCAATATTATTTATATTTCTACTTTTAAATTATTTAACATGTATTTTAGAACACAAGTAAGCGACATGTAATAAAAAAAAACAATTTTTTTTTAAGAATAAAAAACACATTTAAACTACAAAGTCAATCCCTTTTGGTTAAAAAGTGTATATGGTCAAGAAGAAAGTTGTTGAATGAATATTCAATTGAATCAATCAAATTTGGCTTACGAATAAAAAAAACTTAAAACCAAACAAAAAAAAAGGGTTGAACGCGTAAGTGGTTGTTCAACGCGTAAGTGGAAGAAACTTCTCGAGTCCAAAGTTCATACATGAACACCACTTGGAAAGTTCATGAAAATTCCAAATTAGTCTTCCTTCCACGACTCTTCCACTTTCTTCATCCTCATCTGTTTCAATTCAATACTATAAATCCTCTCATCATTTCTGCATATCCAACACAACTATAACATATATTCATATATCATTTTATTTTCAAAAGCAACAAACAAAACTTTTTTTTTCAGACACAACAAACAAAACAAAGAAACATGTTTATGTCTATGTTCAGCCACTTCGAAATCTCACAGGCCCAGAAATGGAGCTTTTCCTTGGGTTTTGCCCCCACAAAGGATGTAAATTCAAAGCCCAATAAAGAAGCCACTGAATCCAAAACCACAGGGAAAGATCCAAAAACATCAGCACCTAGTGGAGACAAGCAAATCCCGGCCCCTTCGAGACAAAGGTTCGCGCCGGAGTTGGATGGCCTACACTGTTTTGAATTCATAGTACCTTCTGAGTGATGGATTTAAAGTCAAATAATGTGTAATTCGATTCATTTATTTTTACTGTAATGTATCAGATACTTCAAATTATGTTTAGCAATAGCATGTATAATTGAAACAATATAGCATTCTTTTTGTTAACTATTATCGTGCTTGTACTTCTACTTCGCCAGTGTTGTCGTGGTCTAACATCGAATTTAAAACCTCAATTATTTAATTGAATCAAACGGTTTCAAAATTTCAATAAGAGGAAGCCTCCTATCATTTTGACCACTCCGACCAACCACGGATCATTGATCATCACCACTTTGTCCACCTTAGATCTAAAAAATGACACCACTCTAACCATTTTCGACAATGGTAGATCACCACGTCAACCACCATCGATCACCACTCTATTCACCTCAGACCATCAACTATCACTTTTACCATCACCGATCGCCACTCATACATGTCTCTCATTGATGCTGTAAAAGAAGGTCTATGGATCAAGGGATTGTTATCTGAATTGGGACTAGTTGATCGCTCCACACCATGCATTCAATTTGACAGTCAAAGTGTTGTACATTTGAGTAAGAACTCAGTGTATCACTAAAGTTTGGACTTGCTAAGGATCAATGAAGGTTAGAGGATTGTATTGGTTTAAAATTCGAAATGTTGAAGTCTTCACAACATGCTTCTCTGTATCACGGTGGAAATTTGTTTATTGTCTTGCTACAAAATAGTGTTTTTATAGGCTTTCATCACTAGGCTTTTGATTTCTAGGCCCAACTTTCTCTGCAACTTCTTCGGACTACCTTGGAGACATTTAGAGCTAGGTAGCTTGAGCTAGAAGTTATCCTATAGGATGCTGAATGCATCATGAAATATCGGTTTCATTTTGCGAACAAACAGAGAGAAAAAGAGTGAAAAACAAGAGGAAATATGGTGTGCTTGATGAGATTTTGAATGTCAAGCTTTCTGATTCCACATCATTATAAACATTGATTCATAGTTGAATTTTTCGCTTGGATTCTGACGTCCACGCATAGAAGAAAATTGCTCCGAACTGGGTTAATAAATTTTGTGTCTTTGATTTCCTTAATTCTACTAATTTCACAAATTGATCAAATAAAGGATTAGGGTTATTGATTGATTGCAATCGAGACAATTTCACAATTCACTGTTAATTTTCAACCTGAGTTCAATTCATCATCCACAACAAATATTTTGTTTGAAAATTTCTTACTATATTTGATACTAACAGCGCGTAACATATGATGCATGTGCTGAAGTTTCTTTTCAGTCATTTTTTCAACTAATCACATGCAATGTATGTATGTGTTTTGATCGCTACCAAACTGTGTGTATTGTGTAGTGATGCCCACATATTATTTTTTCATAACCAATTTGATGTGACTATCACACGCATACCATAATAGCATCTCCGACCAATGATGTAGCTCCTCTTGAATTTTTATCTCATCACTTCAAGACACCACCATACCACAAAAGAAATTATAACCACCCATTTTTGGCTGAGACATGACAAGACTGTTTTCAAAAGGTGCACAGTTTATATTCTAAATGTTCGTGTACATATTCCTACCAATTTTAGCTAAGGATGTAATGGATGGACTTAAATTCATATGAAATAAAAAGTAATAATGTGATTTCTTAAAGCTTGGGAAAAATAGTGGCTTGTTACAGCAGTAACATAGAAATAAAGGAAGGTTCTCTTTGGCATCAGTTCCTATGTTTACTTTCATTTCAAGTTTCCCTTTCTCATGGTTCAAGGCAATGCTGCTAACCCAACTTTACTAGCCATTTTTGTATGTTTGCTTCTCTTCATTGCCAAGGCATATTCTCTCTGTCTACCCTTGCCATACATACAAATACAATCAATGTTGCTAAATGGTTAAATGTTAATTTAACTTAAGGGGAACAATATGGCTATGGGAAATATTTATGTAGCTGTGCCTGCTCTTGCTGCTGCTGTTGGATTTTATTTCTTAGACAGAAACCATGTTAAGGTATGAAATGGTTATATGTATTGCTTATAGAAAAAATAATTGTGTATGCATTGTTTTACATACCTGAATTTCAACATGTTTCATCTGTAGGAAATCAAAAAAGAGTTTTCGGTGTCTAATGAAAAAATGATGCCACAAGTGAAAGATCATTGGAAGAGCACTCAAAATCCAAAATTTGCACCACAGCTTGATGGTTTGCATTGTTTTGAAACCTTTGTGATGGATTGATTTCTTTGGAGCATGGTTAATTTAATTGTATCTTTGTTAATTAGCGATACTGTTGGATTTCCTCCCCACATAAATAGCCTCGTTTTTTATCTTCAATTTAGTTAACACATATCATATTCTATGCTGTGCAACAAGAATTCATATTTCACAATTTACTCTTGTATATAAACTTAATTCCCAGCGACATTTTCATATATCTATAAGAATCAAAGTTGACACATTCGTAAATTGAGAAGAATAAACAAAGAAAATGCTTGCAAGGTACGGTTAGACAAACAGTTTGCCACAAAGATTAAAATTGACTCATTTTCAGAAATGGCAGATAAAAATGTGACATATTTTAAGGGATTAAGAGCAAAAATTCCATTTTTGAAGGAAAACCTTCATTGTAATTATCAAATGATGATTTTGGAGCAAAAGTAAAAAAGAGGATAATATTTTTTTTGAAGCTAATATTTAAACAATTAACGTTGTCATGTTCTAAATTCCCACATAAAATCCAAAATAGTAGGTCAAACTCTCATTAAGCTAAAGAGGTCCATTCGTTAGTGATTCAAAACAATAATTAAATCAATTTAAATTTTTATTATATAAAGTAAAGTAACACTGTTAAATAGTAGATATAACCCCAAATAATTGGTAACACTAAGTATAAATATCAAAATGAGTAAAAAAGTGGCAATTGTGGAAAGAATGGTTCTTTCAAAAGAAAAGTATGGAAGAGTTCAAAGTACTACTATTTCATATTAAAATCAAAAGTTTAAAAATGAATAGAAAATGACCAGGTCATCAAGTGAGTTTGGGTCTAAAAAGATAAATATGATTGATTCAAAGTAAAAAAAAAACGATTAATCTTTTAACCAATAACCAATATGACTTGTCTATGTTTGATTTCAATTTTAGAAGAGGTAAATCGATTCTAAAGACGTAAATTAGCATGCTTGATTGTGCTCCATGTTATAGATAAATTTTAAAGTTAGAGAATTTTGTGTTTTAGACTCTAGAATTAATTTTTAAAACAAGGTTTATTGTTTAATTTATGTTTGCATAAATGATTCGAAGTTAAATCATTTCACTTTCAACCAATTTTTAATAAGAAGTAATTTTTATCATCGTAGAACCAAAACATTAACATGTGAACAACGTCCCTTGTTTAATTTCAGATCTATGCATAGCACTAAACATGGAGAGTTAAATGTATGGAGAGCAAGAACTAAGACAGGTAAAAATGTATAGAGAGCAAAACAATCGATCATACGAAGATTAAAAAAAAATCATATCAAGGAAGAATTCAAAAAGAAGAAAAATGATAGTGATGTCCCCATTCTTGTCAATATATGATTGCCTTAAGTTGGTACTCAATTCCATCACTCACTTGGAGTTCATCTAGACCACATAACCGATGAGTACAATCAACTTATTTTTTTTGAAGAAAGAGTACAATCAACTTATGGAGTCACATGCAAGGTGTCCCTATTGTAGATCGTACAAAGAGTGTGTGGTTGAGAAAGTGTTTATCTTTACTCTAGGGTAGATGCTAAATATATCACATGAATCCTCTAGAGATTGAACTGAGTTGGGAGCTTGGACTTCAATGATCATTGAAATTGCTTTTAAGTTTGATGTAGATCCATTATTATCATTGAAATTGCTTTTAAGTTTGATATAGATCCATTTTTTTGCGTGTTTATTCTTATTTCATTTCCAACGTGTCTATATTTTATGTGCCAACTTCACATCAAACCGTATGGTTTAAACAATTAAACGCGTATCATATGAAATATGTCACGTCAAATACATGACCACAGTTACCCCAAACGATATGTTCTACATGACAAAAGTGATAAAGGGTTTCCACATTTAAACAACAATCTAATAACAGTTTCCTCAGTTTGAGAATGCAAGTTAAATTTAGTAAATAGAACAAAGTAGAATTTATCGATTATTGCAATTGTAGCATACATGTATTGAGCCAACTTTACCATTTTTTTTTTTTGAAGGAACTTTACCATGTGAATGTTTACAATACATGATGTGAAGTAACAAAAATAGATTACTTTTATTGCTAGAGTTTTGTACAACCACAGAGTTTAGAAATTCTGTGGTTTTGACCTACTCATGGTTTAAGAATAAAAACAAAGTTAAATAAAATCAACTACCCTCTCTCCCAAATCAACAAGCCGAAACTTTCTCATTCCCCAAGATTTGGTTTTTTTTATAATTATAGATCAATTAGCCAAAAAAAGGAGCCTCCAAATTTTGTAATAAGAAGGAAACTATAATGGATAACGTGGATCATCCAAAACAATGGCTTCAAGAGGGACATAGATTGCATGTAGTCACAAATTGCATGCTTCACGTAGTCAGCACATCAGTGACTGTCAGATCAAGATCCGATGGTCTAAATTTCAAACTCGATAGTATAGTTTAAAAAAATTGACAAAATCTGCTTGCTTTCTGCACCGCCCGATCTTGATCCCACATCAACCAATGTATTGCGCATTTGGATGCAAAAATTTGTGACGACAACAAATCCAAATCCCTTCAAGAGATTGATTCCACCTTTAGTTCTACTATCTTTTACCCAAATTAGCAAATCCAAATCTTTTAGCAACACCAAATATAACAGCCTTGGTCACCAATCCTTTATCAAGACTACAAGCAAGAGCAACAGCACCACCAATGACTAGCATCTTCGGTACAGTCATGCCCTTTGGTTTGTCGTCAGAAGTGATCGCACTTTCGGTTTGTAACGATTCATCATCAGAGGATCCGATGGATTGCAAGTACTCAGGACTTATTTTTGTATTGACACCGGCCATGAAAGCAGAACGAGAAAGTGGAGCTCCAGAAGCTTTTGCTTCTTGATAAGCGCGCAGACCGGGCTCAATCTTTTGTACCATTCCCCACATGCCTTTTCGCACTCCAAGCTTTGCAATTTCCCATGGAATTCCCATTTCTTCATGATGGAAGAGTAAAACTTCACATGCAGTCAGTTGACCATTATCTCTCTTTGATTCAACTGTAAAAAAAAAAATATATGATCACTGATCAGCTATAAGCCTATATAACATGTCCAGCGGTGAATGAATGATCAGCTCAAAACAATTTTACACTGTCTATCAATTGTAATCGTCAAATCATATGACATAATCATAATTACTTCAAAAATCACACATGACCGATTGTGATTTATTAACAATTTAAAACTGTGTACTCATCAAAATTAATCTCTTACACAGATTACACAACTGATAAAAGTTATCAAAACAAACCTGCTCGAATGCACCAGCTAGAGTAATACACATCTACACGTCTAGGTTTGTCTTGTCTTGGGATTGAAGGACAATCTACCCCCTGAAAGGAAGAAAAGTAAATATTAGAACAAAACACTAAATATACAGTGTAAAACTTAACCATCCTCAATCGATGTCTTCAACTATTGAAGAAAAAAAAGTGAACATTCTTCAAGTACCTTTGTGACACAGTAGTAGGACCTCCCGCATTCCCATATTCTTCGCCCGATAATGTATTCTCTGTCTTTACAGAAGAAGGGGAACTGTACCACAGACAAATAATAGCCATAAGCACATGAAAACAGATAAAAAAAACCGGCAAAGAATGACACTTCAAATGTATAAATCAAATCAAGTAAAGAGGTTTCACACCTTTCGTATCCATTGCACTTTCATGGTTCCAGTAGTAGGACACTCTTCTAATGTTGTCGAGTTCACAAGCATATCATCCCATTTAGGTCGGAATTGATCATCCCAGAATAAATCCCTCACCATCTCAGGAGTTGCATCTTCAAAAATAGTACTGCTTCGATATTGGGGAGGGCCATCCTATTGAATCAACAATACAAAAATCAGTAATTTGAATAAACCAAAAGATTTTGAAGATAACTCAATAGAAGGAAATTCATTTAAGTAATTAGAAACCTTCTATCGTATCATACCTTTGGTTCTCTACGCCATGCCTGGTAACTCATAGTCGGAGTAGATTTATCCATCATCTGTATCCAAGGAAGACCTCCATCTTTCTCTTCAACAAGCTTGTATAAATGATGTAAATCATCGATTGTAACACCATTAGAAGTATCTTCACCGGATTTGTGAGAACTGCAAAGTTAAACAAAGTAAAAAATAAGTCAATAACATACCATAGCCAATTAAACATTCAAACAACACTAAAATTTTCAAACTTATGAAACCACCCATTCAACCCAAATTTTCAAACTTATCCAAAATTGGTTAGCAAAATATCCAAATTAGCTTTATCCTACTATCTTTAATTCCCAATTTCACTAGTAGTTAAGGATAAAAAAAACAAATATAAAGCACAATCATAGACCAATTATGGATTAGTTCAATTGTTATTTCATAAATTAAGTAATATTCAATATATAAAATTCCAAAGGGTGGCAATTAACAAATCAAAAATCATCTACCTAATTCCTCAATAACAGAAAAACATAAACTTTAAATAAACACAATTGACTTATTTATTTAATTAATGGAAAATTACCTTGTGGAACTATCAAATTTGGTTGGTGAAGAAGAAGAGGAACCCTTTTTCTTCATCTCTTTATTGATGCACAAAGAATCAGGGTTTGGAGTTTGTATTGTAATAGAAGAATTAACACAAGGAGATAAAGAAGAATAGAATTTCAATGGCGAAAATATAGGAGAATCTGAAATTGGTGAAGCTAAATCAAAAGACTTAGCCAAAGAAGTAATCCATTTAGGTTTCCATAACCAACCAACAATAACGCCTAAGAAAAACACTAACAACATAGGACTCATAAACATCGTTGCATAAAAACCCCAAATTGCAGGGTTTTCCATTGTACCAAGAAAAAGTTTCAAAACCCTTTAAGAGGGTGAAATAAACTAAAGGGTACCCTCAATTTGATTTTTTTTTTGTTATAGAATGAGTTCTGAGGAAACTAAGAAGAAAAAGTTAAAAGGGGTTTGTGGTGGAAGAAGGAGCTGTGGAATATTAGAAAAATAAATTAAAAAGATGACAAAATTGGTGAAAAATAAGAGGAAGAGGAAGAGAAAGACAAAAAGATATGGGGTGTTTGATTAAGACATGAAGGGTAGAAAGAAGATAAGAAGAAGAGGGTTTTGTTTTTATGGGTTTGGGTTTGATTCTATGAAGAAGAAATATGAATAGGAACCAATTAGAATTAGAGTGGTTTTGGTTTATGTTAGGTATTGTGTTTGTGTTGGAGAATTATTTGGAATAGATTAATTGAAAAATGAGTTTAGGAAGAGCCAATGAGTTATATGGGGAATCTAGAGGCCAAATATAAAGTGTGGTGGTAAAACGAGTGATGTGAAGGAAAGAAGCGTGTGAATTTGTAGAGTGTTGATTTTGATGTTGGAATTGAAAATGAGGTTTGAATAATTTGGAATTTGGAATATTGAAGTCTAAGTTTTGTCAATTTAACGGTGTCTGTTTGTTGGCTTGGTCCTAGGGAAAATTAAATGGAAATGGGAGTGAAAGAAATTGAGGTATTAGTGGTGATTGAATTTATTTATAAGCCAAAGCGAGTGGTAGTGGTCTCTTTTATACCGTCATCGAGCCTTTCATAGGTCTTGTTTTTCACGTTGGGTTTCTTCTGTTTTTAATGTTTCACGTGCAAGTCCTCATATAATCCACGTAACCAATTTTGTTTTTTAATAAAAATAATTCACTTAACCTTGTTAGATCATCCCAGGGGAAATGGATTGCATGGAGCAAGGATCTTCTCCATTTGTAAAAATAAATGGCAGAAGATCTAAAATAGAGAGAAATTTAAGAGGAATCTAACTTGGTTTATTGGGCTTTAAAAGGTTGAGATTAACTTGATGAAGTGAATCGTCTAATTTAATATAAACAATGTCTTCTAAAATATGAGATCATTGTTTTATAAGTAAACATTTATCTATTTACTTCATTTTTTTAACTATCCCTCCGTCCCAACTTAACTGAGCCAAAAACTCATTTACACTTATTAAGAAACATGTATAAATGAAGGAGAGAGAAAAAATAGTTTTAAGTGTTTTTGTTAAGTATTTGTGCATTCTCTACTATCATAAATGCAAAGTGGAATGTATTGAATTGAAAGTGGTGAACGTAGTATTAATTAAAGTTTTAAAGAAGAAAAAATAATTAATATTGTATTTGAAAGTGAATTGACTCAATTATTTTGGGACACTTTTTTTTGTAATTGGCTCAGTTATTATGGAAGAGAGGGAGTATGTATCTATTTACTTCATGTTAGCCCAACTCTACTACCGTAGTTGTTTGTAGCTTTGAGTTCAAAGTGAGTTTCTACATGAAATTCCGATCTTCAAACACCCGTATAATTAATCTCCTCTGGTCGGGTCAACCATGGGTGCCCTATATCCTTGGAATATAAGTGTGTAAACAAGTTGTTGGTATTAGAATTTGGATTATTATTTGATGGCTATCAAATTATAGCTAGGTCAATTCTTATAGTTATGTTATCAAAACGGGAGGCATACTAATATATTCTACAAAACCAAAGTTATTTAAGGATGACGTCCAATGGTTTAAAAGGTGGAGTGATAAAAAATCGAGAATTTAATCTTTACTCGTAATATAATACTAACAACTATTTTTGTCGTCCCTGTTCGTAAATACCATTTTCACTCATAGAAGATGTGTTTATAAAAATCGATCGAGGGAGTAATTCCTAAAAATAATAATATTGTTTTCCTCTAAAAAAAATGTATTATTATTACTATTGTTTTGTCAAAAAAATAAAAATATTGACCATTTAGAAGAAACATTCTACATAAGCAAACTAGCACACTTTTTTCATTAACTCAAAGTTTGAATTTTAGACCAAAGTGGATCGTTGACACATGGAAGGATCATATTGATCAATGTAGTTAATTCCTTACATTTTTGAAAGAGAAATGATAATTGTATAATTATTTAATCATTTTATGATAATGAGAAATGTTAACTTGTACTCTTAGGGTAGAAGTTAAGAAATCAAATATAAAAAAAAAATTCTTAAAAATTGTGCATTCAATGTCTTAAAAGTTTTAAAAGTTAGTTTTTTAATATAAAATTTATTATTTAATTCTATTTTAAGTTCCTTAACTTGTGCCCTAAGGACACAAGTTAACATGACCCTATGATAATTTATGCGATAACTTTCTCTTTCATATTCAAATTATGTTTTACTTTATCTCTCTATTGCATTGATTTTTGTGTTAATATTTGTAACGCCCCAATTTATTGTTTAATTATTTTTGGTTGAGTTTAGAGTCTTTCATATGACTTGTATGATTTATGTTGATTTATGATTGATTTATGCTGTTTAGAGTCTTTTATATGACTTATATGATTTATGATTGATTTATGTTGTTTAGAGTCTTTTATATGACTTATATTTTTTTAGTAGAATATGTCGATGTAGTTAGCAAATATGTGTGGATGTAGTTAGAAAATACGTGGATTTAGTTGGAAAATATGTTGAGGGTGTGAGATATAAAAGTTAAGAGCCAGACACAAATTAGGATAAGCTTTTGGATAAAAAGAGGAGAACCAAGAGAAGAGAGAACCTGTAGAGTCTTGCAATCACCAATCTAAGGTAAGGGTGGGACTAATATTCTCTAATCTTAAATGGTATAATTATGAAATTGAATTTAGCATGTAGTTTTGTTGTTGTTCATGTGAAATTGAGAATTAGGGTTTAAAACCGGATTTGATGATAAAATCTGTAGAATTGGTTGTTAAGAGTGTAGAAGGTCCGTAGAATTCATGGATAAATGATGTTTAGGTTGTAGAATAATCTTAGGTAATGTTTCCTATCAAATTTGGGATTTAAGAGTGATTCTTAAGTGAAAAATGCGTTGTTAAACTGATTTTTGAACTGTTGGAAAGTCCAAAATCGGCCCCCGAACTGCCAAACTCGGCCACCGATTTTCTGAGCGTTTTTCCAGTTTGGTTCGGCAAAAATCGGGCCCCGAATGTTGCAATTCGGCCCCCGATTTTCTGTCAGGCCAATCTGGAAAACATCCACATTTTTCGCCCTTTTCTGTTTTGAACTAGCCTTTGGTGTAAACATGAAAGTTTTAGATAATTTTGTTAGCTTTCCAATGACTTTGGTTTGACGTGAAAATGATTTTTGGTTTTTGAGTTATGATGAAAACACTCCAAGGAGGTCTTAGTGAAATTTTATGAAAATCCGACATAACTATTTCTAAGTCAACTCAAAACTTGTGGATTGTCTCCAAACTTCAAAGCTTGTGTATTGTGAGTTTAATTATAGTGTTTAAGAGTATTTAACCTATGTTGTGATGAGTCTAACTTGGTTTGTCATGAATAACCTTGATTGATGAATTGCTACATGAAGGTATATGTTGATGATTTTATGATGTTGCAATTAAATGATGAATTATTACATGAATGTTTATATGTTGAATTAACTTGATGAATATCTATGAGATTATAATATTGGAGTTGTACGTTGTTGTTGACGTTGTCGTTGATGTCTTACGTTGTTGTTAACGTTGTCAATGTTGTTGATGTCGTCAAGTCGTTGATGTTGTACGTTGTTGTTGATTAAGTTGTTGAGTCCATGCATACTCATATAAAGTTGGGGGCTCATGCCCTGTTGAATATTAATCATTCATATTGCGTTGATTATAGGAGTTTATACTCCAGCGTTGTGTTTAGGAGTTTGTTACTCCAACGTTGTCTTTGAGGAGTTATTTGCTCTAGCTGGCCTTTAGGAGTTTACTGCTCCAGTGTTGATTTTAGGAGCTATGCTCCAGCGTTGATTTTTAGGAGTTTATTACTCCAGCGTTGCTTGAAGAGCTTTTTCCTCCAACACGTTGGTTGGTAGCACATGCATACTGCATAGTCGAGTTGTTGTTGCGTCGTTGCATTGTCGTCAATGTTGAGTTGTAGTTGTAGTTGTTGTTGTCGTTGTGTTTTAAATGCTAAGTGAAAATAAATGAAGCATATGTGAAACATTGCTGATAATGAGTATATGTGAACTATTATTGTTGTTCATTATTGTTGTTTAGGTTGTTAGATTCCGTTGATGAATTATATGCTTATTATTATTGAATGTGAAATCTCACCCCTTCTGTTTGAATGTTGCCCCTATGT
>Ga0228710_1009126_pt1 | contig 13904 bp, 10 predicted proteins | sample MedpolnodulmetaG_FD_177995 | JGI IMG/M metagenome (GOLD analysis project Ga0228710, IMG submission 177995) | Root nodule microbial communities from Medicago polymorpha collected in Santa Monica, California, United States - pink nodules | ecosystem: Host-associated > Plants > Roots > Nodule...
GGGGGGGGAGTGTGTGTGTGTGTGCCTGCAGGTACTCCGACGCTCAAGTCAGTAGAGATCAGAGAGTGAGGGTAAGAGAGGAAGAGATAGATTCTACCTTGGGGACTGCTATGAGTCCCGTATATATAGAGGTGGAGGGCTGCAGAGCCGTTGTGATTGCACACCAGGCCCTGGCAGTTACGAAATTGTGGGAAGTGTAACCGCCATAGAGATTATTGCGGGAACGTGCAAAAAGACGTTGGGGTTCGTTTGAACCGGTCTTGCTTGCTTCGTGCACCCCCTCGCGGGGAAGGGGTGTGTCGCAAGTAATGTTACCAAACGTGGTATTTGGGCTTTGGATTGTACTGGGCCTGAGTAAATGGGCCAAAGCTCCTTTTGGCCGGTCCAGAACACCTTTTTTTTTGTTTTAGTCCCTCTGAAATAATTCTTCAACTTTTAGTCCTTAAAAAAAATTCATCACCACTTTTGGTTCCTACTTTGGTGTGGCCTTCTATTTTTTGGTGCCTCTGCATCCCCCCATTTCATTCTTTTATTTTTTTTGCGCTTTATCCACCGTAAGCTTCCGACCGATGATAATTTGCAATATTGGGGTTGTACTTTGGTGTCTATTTGTGTTCTATGTTTTGCTGCTGATGAGACTTCCTACCATTTATTTTTTACTTGCGCCTTTGCCAAGCATTTGCGGCGTTGGTTAGACTCGGCTACAATGTTCTCTTGACTTTTCTACCATTGTCGCAGTTTTGGAATGCATCCCGGCTGCATGTAGTTCACAAGTGCGGGATGTTTTTGTTGCGGCGATCATCCACACCATCCATATATACTATCTGGAAGGCTATAAATATTCTTTGATTCAGCTCGAATGCAGCACATTCCTCTATTCTTTCTCTAGTGGTTAACATGTCACATGGTTACTACTTGCATGGTCGAGAGGATAAATTTCTGTTGGATAATTTTAATGTTTCCCCCAGTTACAAACGGTTCAATGAGCTTATTGTTGTGAATTGGAAGGCACCCACTGCTGGTTGGATTAAAGTTAATACAGATGGTTCCCTAATAGGTAGTTTGACTTCATGTGGAGGTATTTTTAGGGATCATAAAGGGACTTACCTGGGCAGGTTCACAAGCAATCTTGGTGAGTTGTCTATTTTTGCGGCTGAGCTGACATGTATTATTCTTGCTTTGGAATATGCGGCTTCTCATTCTTGACACAATATTTGGATAGAAAGTCATTTGACTTCTACGGTTCAGGGTGTCTCGGGTTCTAACCTCAACTTCTGCATATATCATACAATGTCTTTAGCAACTAAGTTAAGCTCACGGGAACTATGTTAACAACTATTTATCATCAATTTGTTTAATTGGATGGATAAACTCTTTGTACACAAAGCCTTCTAACTTCTTCTTAACTTAGATATTTTAAATGGGGACATATGATAAGTTCCATCCGAATTAGTCTTGCTCCAGGAATCAAATCCATTTAGAAATAAATTTATTTCTTTTGATGTAGTCCTTCAAAAGTAGAGAATACTATCGGAAATTCTCTGACCAATGGAAACTCATTCAGGTACATATTTCTAAATTGTAGCAGCTTTCCATAAAATATATATGTGTGCTCCATGAACTGCTTAGCCAATAAACAATAAGAATTTATATCTCTTACCGTTCTAAAAATAAAAAGGCTTAAATATATAAAAGGATCTGTAAGTTTGCATGTTTTTACTTTTCATGTATCTTTTTTTTTCTCTTCAAAATCATCTTGTAACTTGTTACCATTTTGCTTTTAGTCTCTCCCGTTAACTTCTGTTACAAAAACGCTTTGTTGGCAAACGGGGTCACATGTGGCAATCGCTGACATGGCAAAACATGCTTATGTGTACTGACAGATGATAAGTGACTAGATTTAAGGGATCAAAACCAAAAACCAAAAACCAAAAACCAAAAACACAAAATTGTAAAGGGATGAAATTGAAAGAACGTAAACATCAATGTTTGAAATTTACAAACTAGATCTTCTTCATCCTTCTCCCTCTGCTTTATCTCCAATCTCAATTTCTTTATCTCCAACCCCAATTAAAACTCTATTACTTTCATATCTGAAATCAAAAAGTAATTTTGGATTAGCTTTGTGTGCTTGGTTGAGTATTTGATATATGTTATTTTGGATGACATTAATTTTGTTCAATAGATTCGATTAAAATCGACTTAAAGTGAAAATGATTCATGATTCGATGATTTTGCTCTTAGTGTTGATTTTTCAACCTAATTGGCAAAGTTACTTTTTTTTTTTATCATTATAGTCCAAATAGAGTTTGGAAGCAAAATTAATTTCGTAACCAAAAATATGTATTTTTACTATAATCACATTTGACAGAAATCAAAATGAATTCCTACAATCTAAGGGTACTTTTGGTGACTCATCATATTATATTTCTCTAATTGATGTCGGATTCATGTTTTTTTTCATTTAATTATTTTTTTTGGGGACTTATTATTAACAAACACATTACTCGCCCATGATTCATATTTTTTTATTTAATTATTTTTTTTGGGACTGTATTATTAACAAACACATTAGAATTTTTTTCTCTTCCTATTTATTTTTTGGTCTTTTCACTTATCATGTTATTTTTTTGTCCATACTTTTAGTATAAAATAACAAAACTCTAACAACAAAATTATAATTATTTTCGTAAAAAAATAATAAAAAACAAATGTTATAAACACTTTTTTCTCTTTAAAAAAAATTGAGTATTTTTTTCCTAAGGGTCTCTCTTTATTTTGAGAACCGGACCATAAATTTCATAGGAACAGCCCTGGTCCGATCGAAGATAAGAAAGACAATGGACATCATAGAGCATGGTTATTCTCCTTGATTTGGACATCAAGCACAAATGACAATGGGTCTCTAATATTCTTGTTGCAACACCTATTTGTTTATTGCTTTTATCAGAATCCTACTGTGACAAGAGTAGATAAGAAAGAATGGGATGAATAGAAGGATTGGAGGGGATTATTGGGGAAGTAGCATGTTAGGATCAGGAAGGTTTAGAGAATTTGAGACCATGATGTTTTACTGTACATGACTAAATGAATCAGTTAATTTTACAATATAGTCACATTTATATTTTGACAATTTAGAAACTGTTTAACTACATAGGCTTAGTTTACACTTTACTCAGCACACTTCGGTAGCATTGTAGTGAAGTAATACTCTAGCAATTATTCTTAAATTGTTTGTGGTATCAACCAGTTTGTTTGTCTACATCTACTATTAAAATCAATAGCAGATTTATAGTAAATGTTGCAGTGTTAGAGATGAAGAAACTGCGGTCGGAGAGATGAAGAAGAAAAAACAGAAGGTAAATTTCAATATGCATCACCGTTGTGAATTCGTTGAGAAAATCACACCAATAAAATACTTGATGTGTGGAGCAAAATAATCAAGCAACCAAAACAAAGTGGTGACAGTTATAACCGCAGCAAAAGTAGAAAAAGGCGAGAGAAAGAAAGAGAGAACACACAAAATTTGTTTACCCATTTCGGTCCAATACTGACCTAGTCTGGGGGAGAGAGCAGTCATCCGTTCCACTATAATGATGAGTAACTTTACAAAAGAAAAGTCAAAGGGTTACAAGAATCAGTCTTCAAACCTAATTCTACCCAAAGTCTCAATCTATTCACGACCAAGAGACTCAATTTTAATAGTGTTTTGTTCAAGGTAAATCAAAACAATCTCAACCCTGGTGTCTCCCGCTTAGAGAAATCTCTCTAAACTCTAGTTTGTTGTTTGTTTCTAAACACTTGTTTTCAGCCCCATCTCTCCTCTCTCATATCTTTCATCTGATACAAGGTTTATGTTTATATTTATAGAGAAATATAACTCATAAATTTGGAACGGATATCACGCTGAAGATACTTTTTTTTCCCTCCTTCAGTGAAAGAAATATTTGCATCAAATATTCTCTTCAAAATATATTTGCATCAAATCTTCTTTCATACGGTACAAAAATATATTTATTGTCCATAAATATATTTTCAGCACAAAATATATTTGAAACAAATCTTTTATATTTTTAGCAACAATATTCTTCTTCCATCAAATTTTGAGTCATGCTACAACAAGTACAAATTACGTTTGGAGTGATTAACTCTTCAACAATGTTTATGGACTACTTGAATAGCATCTTTTGTATGTACTTATATAAGTTTATGGAAACTTTTATTTTTATTTAGGGTTAATAGTGTTTTATCCCCCTGTAATATATGATACTTTTGGTTTTGCCCCCTGTAAAATTATTTTTTTAGATTTCGTCCTTATAAAATAAAGATTCTTCAGGATTGCCCTCTGGCCCCTATGACTCAGCAGAATCTCATATGTGGCGCTGATATGGATATTTCTTTTTATTTTTTATTATTTTTTCATTGCCACATGTATAATTCATTTAACACATCATATTTAATTTTTTAAAAAAGAAAAAAACAAAAAAAAATTTAAAAATCTGAAAATTAATTTTCAAAAATCGAAAAAATTAATTTCAAAATAAAAAGTTCTGATTTTTTTTTCTCAAAAATCTGGACCTTAATTTTCAAAATAAAAAAAATTAGAAAATATATTTCGTGAAACAGAAAAACATATTTCAAATTAAAAAAAGTTCAGATTTTATTTCAATATAAAAATTATGAAATAAAAAATCTAAAAAACTTTTCAAAATGATTTTTTTTCCGGAATTTTTCTTTTTTAAAAAAAAAAGATTTTATTTTCCAAAATATTTAATTTGTTTACGAAAAGAATATATATTTTTATTTAAAAACTTATCTTATTTTCTAGAATTTTATTATTTTAGAAAAAATAAAAGTTTTATTTCGGAAAAAATATTTGTTTTACAAGAATATTTAATTTTTGTTACAAAAATGAAATTATTTTTATTTTTTTTATAAAAATAGAAACTTTTCTTATTTTCCTGAATTTTTATTTTTTTAGAAAAAGTAAACCAAACTTTTTTATTTAAGAAAAAAGATTGAACTTATTTTAATTTTGAATTTATTTTTCTAGTTTTTGAAATCTATTTTCCAATTTTTTTTTATTATATTAGAAAATATAATCTGATTTTTTTCTGATTTTTTTCAATTTTTAAAAATTAATTTTCAGATTTTTAAGTTTTTTAATTATAAAGGACGTGTAATATGTTTTTTACAGGTGGCATCAAAAAAATAATGAAAAATAAAAAAATTCACATGAGCGTCTTGTAAGAGATTCTGATGAGTCATAGGGGTCAGGGGCATCCTAAAGAATCTTTATTTTACAAGGACGGAATCTAAAAAATATATTTTACAGAGGGAAAAACCAAAAGTGCTCTATATTACAGGGGGTAAAGCACTATTAACTCTTTTATTTATGATATTTTGATATATCGTGGGAACAAAGAGAAGCATGATCAGAACACCACAAAATTACCTCAACAATGTCAGAAGACAAGAATTTACATTCCAAGTACCAACTTACCGAAGTATGTGTATTATGGCTAGAAACATGTGAGAAGAGCATAATATAGACTCAATATATGTTCATCTCAGCATTCAGAAGAGTATAACATAGCTGCAACTATTGTATACTGCAACATCCCAAACTACATTCCAAACATGAATTGAATGGTTTCTCCTCACTTCAAAATGGCAATGTTTTAAGAATCTAACCGTTAAAAAATTGGAAAAAATCAATGAGAAGAATGTATTCATATTTCAGACAAGCATTTTACATTGAATTCACTTTTAAACAAAATCTAACCATTTTAAAATGTAACCGTTCAAATGATCCCTAAATTTTAACGAGAAATCGAACACTACTAGAAACTCTCGATTTTCTTGCGGAATTACCTGTTGTAGACATATTATGAAAATATCATATACGGTACATTTCTCTACCTTGTTATTGTTTATTTAATTATTTTTTTAAAGCAAAAAGAATGGAATTAAATAAATTGATGGTCAAACCAATTGGCTTGTTAGGTTTATGTTTCAATTACAATTGGTGTGGCATTGGAATCTCCTGAGACTTGTTATTTTTAATTAGCTTATTGTACTAGTGGTTCTACACCTCATTTAATTAGGAGTTAAGTTTTTTTTCTTTTTTTGAGTATAGGCCCTCTTGTACCAAAAATAAATTAAATCAAATAGCTGAACAAAATTAGTTATTCATGGCCATTGGCTAGGATAATAATATAATTTACTTTGATTTTTGACACTAAAATGATGTTTAGTATCAATAATGTTTAGAGTGGGCTTAAGACAAACTTGTGGCAGTGGAAGCAAGTTTGAATTTTCCACACCACATTAAAACTTAAAAAATCACATCTTCTAGATTGGGACCTGGATTTCTTGTTGTAACTGCTTCACGCAGTTACATGCAGTAGTTAATCTCAGTTGTCTGATCTTTAATCGGTGGCTGAGATCAAACTATGTGAAAACTGGTCAAACAAATCTGAACTGTTATATTACTTTTCTACCGCTGAAATTAACTACTGCGTGTAACTGCGTGAAGCGGCAAGAAATCCAGTTCCTTCTGGAGTGTGAGCATGAATCTAGAGTGTGGCAGTGGAGCAAATTGGATTCAAAAGAAAGCTTGGTCACAAAATAAGAATACCATGGATTAACAAAAAAAATAATACTAACAAGAATAGTTAGCAAGGTGCAAATATTAAAATTAATAGTAGAGAGAACTAATAACAATTATATACGTAGAGATAAATAATACATATCTTCAAAGTTCAAACTAAATAATACATCACATAAATAATATTATGGTATAATAACATGGTGACCTAATAGAAAAAGGCACTCTTATTGTTGTATATAAAAATTAAATACCTTAAAATAAAAGAGGAAAATTGAAAGCCCTGCAATTTCTTCTAATTTCTCCTTGATTTCCAACCTTAACATCAATACTTGCCAACTTACTCCAAGAAACTCCAAATCTTTCCCAAAAGTTAAAATTACCACTTGCAAAATTCCAAACCAAGACACTTGAAATAGGATCCAAAGCAAGTTGTTGATCAATTTGAAGTATCCCTCTCTTATTAACTATTTGCTTATAAAATTCATTGTCAAAATCAAAGGGTGATCTTTTATCCAAAAACACTGAAGTTTCATTCCCTGCAGGGTTAAATCTTGATCCACATTTTTTAACCAAAAAAAACCATCTAAATTAGGATCCATTGTAGTGTCAATTTTTCCACTAAAACTTGATAGTCTAATTTGAAAGAAGATACATTTAGCAAAACCAATAGTGTATTCCCATAAGGGTCACCATGTCTTCTAATGTTAACCCTTTTGAAGTAAATTTTTTTAGAGCTTGTGACACATTGAAGAATGGTCCAGGAATGATCCATTTCATAATGCAATTGCATCTCTTGTGGCAATTTCTAGGATATCGGCACACGAAACAGTTTGGGGGTATTGTTGTTCTAAGTTACTCTTGATGTCGTCAATTAGGTTGAATCCTCGAAGTGTTTTGTTTGGTTTTGCATCTTTCTCTGCTGTCATTTCTCGAAGTATTGAAGTATTTAAGCATCACAACCCTGAAATCAAAAAGTGTAAAAAGTGCAATTTTGTTCCTTTGTATATACTTCTGTTAATACCAAAAATAAAATATTTGGTCGAAGTCATGATTATATTTCGACAAGCCAGATGGGTTCTTTCGACATGCTGCAAAGTGCAAAGAGATACCGCAATTTCGACCAAGTGACTTAATGTGTTGCATGCATATGGTTTTCGATCAAAGACAAGGAGAAATAATTTGAAGTTGCTATTGGAGCGCATGGCAGGAAACAAGGTTGAAGTGCATGAAAGTTATTTCTAGTGTCTTGTAATTATGCAAAGTGTAGGGCTCTAAGTATAGGAAGTTATTGGTAGTTTTTCGTGCAAGGTCTATATATATATATATATATATATATATATATATATATATATATCAGTTTGTAATAAGAACAAAGGGTAGACTTCTTGATTTCTGAAACTCTAACACCTCCGCCGCGGAGCAAATGCGTTCACGAGTTGATAGACTGACAGATTCCAACCACCACTTTATTCCCTGCAATTTGATTGCTTTATTACTGCTTTATTTTCTCTTATATTTACTTCATTTTGCATCTTTTTATCTTTCTTTTCTTTCTTCTTCTTTTGAATATGCTCGCTTGAGCATTTTTCTATTACGTTGTCATGAGACAACTTGTTATTAAAATATGTTGGATGCAATTCTGACATTAAAAAGAACAATAATTTTGTTCTTAAAGAATGCATGAAGTGATATCATAAACCATGAGGCTTGAACGAACCACTTTAAAAAGATATTATTCGGTCTTAAACCATTGATGGATAATGAAGTTTACGTTACCAAAAATCGGTGTAAACAACTTCATACTAAATTTAATTTTGATTAAACCTAATATGAACTATAGGTGTCATTTCTCTTCTTTTATTAAGGATAGAAAGTAAAATAAAATTTTAAAAAAAAAGGTTTATGTTAAAAAAACTCACTTTTTAATTGGTGGGTAGAAGTACCAGATGTGAAAGAAAAAAGCACACTTTTCATATCAGTTTCTGAACTTAACTGACGTGAAAGGGTGCAATGGTAAAGGATTACATACTTTTTTACATTGGCTTGAAATATAGCAAATATAAATATAATTTTTCACATCAGTTGTTTATCCGATATGAAAAGTACATTCACGTCCAAAAAAAAAATGAAAAGTGCATTGATACTATATCGCTAGTATCTATGAAACAGTTAATTATTTTTTCAATACAAGAGGACTGGAGCCCAAAATAAAACAAACTACAAAACAACTAGTTGAGGAGTGGCAACGCAATCAATAACAGCTAAATAAAACGATTTTAGTTTTTAGACAATTTTTTCAACAAAAAAATAAATAAATTATCTAGACAAGAATCAAAAACCACAAAGTCATTAATCAATTCTAATCTCGTATTAGCTAGCTATCAATACACATATTCGCTTCATAATACATTAGGGTATGTAAAAATTATTTTTTCTTGAAGTGTTGCTTCGTTGGACTTACTCCATATCCTCGCCTGCTTCAATGACAAGTTTGACATTTTTTTCTTCCAATTCTAGAAGTCAAGTTTAATCCATGTTAGCATCGCTATGAATATGTCTCTCCACCCATTTGTGATGCTTCTTTTTAGAGTCAGAAAACCTCTACTTCCGTTTGATCAAGCACCCGCTAACCACAACCTTAGACGTAGGTTGTTAACGGTGTTTGTTTGATTAAACGAAAGAGAAGGTAATCTATCTTTAATTGAAACGAACCACAAAAGGAATGAACACCCGGAAACATAAAGATGCTAAGATAGATAATACCAATTTCTAGAACACTTCAAGAAAAAATAGTAAATCGAACGAGGTAATAACATAAAATTGTTGCCTAAAATTCAAGATGGCCTCTCAGCTACAAATACTACTCTTGTCCAGTTCCGGTTGCTCCGTAGTTGCTAAAGAAGCTACTCTCCCAACTGTTTATGGTGTTGACGCTCCTGCTTCGGTTGCTCTTGAAGAAATAAAGGAGGAAGAAGAAGAATGAACAACAAATAGATGAAAGAAAAACATGCTAACTTTATGTGTAAAAAGATCAGTTATCATTTTATATATAAAAATAGCAACTCCGTGCTAAGCATGAGCCATTGTAGACGTGAATATATGTACAGTCACATGGTGGATCCAAGACCAAGAGAGAGCCCATATCTTATGGAAAAATGTTTTTTTCTTCTTCGATAAATTAAGAGTGAATGTAAGCATGAAAGAGAGACTGACACATCCCAACTCAGTTCGTATTGGCAAAAAACTCATATTCTCTGTTATCCACTCATGATATATTAATTAGAGCTGCTATTTGTCCCGAGAAAAAACATCCAGAATTTATCTCGAATGGTTTCTGTCCATTGGATCTTCACCTTAATGGAATGGATGTGTGGTATTATAATATAGGTGGACCAGGGGCATCAATCAAATATAGCATTGTGATCTCTTCGGGATACAATTTTTCGCCGTAACTAGTATTTCCCTATATTAAGATGGAAAATGCTAGTTCTCGCGAGGCCTGGCTTCACGAAGTCTTCACGAATGATCATTTGCATCTTAATTAATCAAATAAAGAAAAGGAACTTACGTGTACTAGTAATCTATTACTCTGCAAACTTCTCCATGTTGCATCTATGATTCAATCTCATTGTCAAATCTCTCCATTTGCGTTTCTTCCTTCTATCAACTTGAAAACCCATTAAAGGTGGATGCAAAGGCGGTTCTTGACGGTGTCAGCCTCGGCGGCAGCATCGCCGTCAATGGCATGTACCACACCGTGACAGAATTCACCTACACTTGAGCATTTGTTAACAACATAGTTCATCAAAAAATTTATAACATATTTGCCAAATCATTTCATTGCAGCAAGGGAAACCTTGTGGCTAAGTTTCTCATTGTCGGCAAACGGTTACAATACTTTTATTACTTTAATAAAATAAAAAGATGAACATGGAAAAGTAGGATATTGCATGTTAAAACCAGTTCGTGATGTACCGCGGGGATACACCTCGCGATATATAGCATCACTGTTTCTTATAATATCATTTTTGTTACGTTTTCTATTTTTGAATTTGTGGGACCTAAACCTCTCTTATTTTATCAATTTGATACCTCTTTCTTGCATTACAAAAATGAGTAAACGTTAAGAGTATCTCTGATGGAGGTATCTAAGTGAGGTTCACAAAATGATAAATTGTTCTTTAGTTTTTACCCTCATTGAAGGAACCATGATGTGTCGTTGTATATAACAAAGAAATGGTAGAAGTAGCTTATATTAGTTATTGTATCATCAAATTAAAAGTTGTAAATAAAAAAAATCATTAAAAATGTGAGTTCCATAAAATATTCTTAATTTTTTTTTTGATAAGGCCAAGAGAAAGGTTGGGCATCCAGGAGAGTCTGAAGCATCCTAAATAGGTTGGGATGCTTCATACACCCCCATCCTCCACCGCCTTTCAAATACGTAAATTTTATTAAAAAAAGGGAAAAAAATTTACAATGAGGGGGGACTAAGCCAATACCCTCTAAAGAAAAATAAATATTTACAGAAAACTAGAAACAAAAATAGCTAAGGAAATTTGTCGTTCGGCATCCGATATATGTTCCTATCAAAATCCCCTCCCAAAGAGGGAGGCAACAGAGTAAGTGTCTTGCAAATCATTCCCCAAGGCTGCTAGGCCATTGTGAACCATTGTTGTCTGGACCGCACTAGAGGAATCCCCCTGAAATTCCAATAAATATTCATTTAAACGGTGGGCGGGGGCCCTGAGAGCGGGTTTTGTATGCAGCCTTTTGCACATTCTTTTTTTTTCTGTGACTTTGAAGTTACCGCAGTAAAAGGTACCTCATTATTAACAACAACCTTCACTAACCAATCTTGCATAAAATTTAAGTCTTTTTGGAGCACCCTCCGGAGCCACAATGCTATTGACATTTAAGGCTTTCTCGCGGACGGGAGATAGAATATGTTCATCATTTTCTGCTACATCATATCTAACAATTTCATCGGACACATTCTCAAGTTGCATGCTAAATGTATTATTAATAATAACGGGAGTATGAGAAGTATCAGTTACCACCGGTGTCAGAATTGATGATGAAATATCCTCTGAATGATTAACGGAAACATCCCCCTGGACTGAAGATGTTGCTGCACCGAGCCTTGTTGTTCCCTCTACGACCTTAAGGGTAATCTAGAGTGGAATATCTTTATTCATAGATTCTTGCTCCATTGTTTCTGTTTCGATTTCCAATGTTACGATTTCTGTTTCCTTCTCCAAAGATGCGGTTTCATTCACCGGAGTTGGAGTTGATGTCGATATATCCTTTGTATGCCCGTCACCATGATCAAGAGACATTGCTGCACCTTGTGCTGACCCCTGTGCGGCTTCAAGGGCAATCATAGGTGTCGGGATCGATGTCGAAATGTTCTCTATGGGAATAGAAGAATCATCCCCATTATGGAATGGTACTGCTGCACCTTGACTTGTTGTCCCATCTGACGTACCAAGGGTGATTTTTTGTGGAATATCAGTGTTCAACGATTCTTGGTGACCGGTTACAAGTTCCAGCTCCACAGTAGTGGTTTCTGTGTCTTTCTGCATTGTTGCAGTTTCTGTTTCCATTTCAGATACTGTTGTATCAATGTCTCCTTGAACAGTAACTGGAGTAGCCAAAGTCTGTTGAGGAACTACCTTCGTTACAGCACCAAAGGCAGCAGAAGAACCAATGCCAGATGGGTTATCGTTGATTGGCACCCAAGTAGTCTTCGTAGCCGGGACTTGTTTCTTCCCTTGTGCAATCTGCTCTTTAGGTGTGGTTGTGTCCTTCCTAGGGTACAGCCGTCGGCAAACGGTCACATTATGCCCTATACTTAGACAATGAGTGCAGAAATTCGGCAATCGTTCATATGCCACCTCCAACGTAAAAGCAAACCCTTCCCTTTCAACAACAATTTCATGAAAGAGCTTACGAGATAAGTCCATGTCCACCAAGATGCGTGCATAGTGACCGAACAATCGCTTGGTTGTCGCATTGTCGATCAAAAGAGGAGTACCCACCACACTAGCAATCTCCCGAAGCGTCCGCTCCATCCAATACTCTTGAGGCAATTCAAGAAGCTGAATCCACACTTGTGTGTTCGTGTTGCGTTGAGTATGCATGTTAAAGTCCTTTGACCATTCAAAAAGCCTTAGAACACCCGATTTCAAATTCATCGTGCCCGCAGCCCATACCGTGCGCATATCCATTTTGTTGGCAAAGAAGAATTCATAGAACCCCCTTCCCAGAGAAAGCATACGCCATGCCCCCTACCTTCCAAAGCTTCTATAACTTTGATTCAATGTCTTTTGTGGTGTATGGTTTGTCACCTTGTTCAAAACAAGTCTGCCCCGTAAATTGGTCTTGCAAAAATCATTTCGCGTTCGTAAAAGTCCTGATTAATCTTAATGCCTAATGTTTCTCCTCAGATCATGGGTGTTGGTAAATTGTCATTTGATACATCCTTATGAGCGCCTATCAGTGCCTGCGCAAAAGAGACCATAGAGGAGGCCACCGGTGCAGGAGGTGTTTAACCTTCGTGGCCATGGGAATAGGTGCTGGAGCCATCAGCTCAGCCTGCCAGTCGAACATGGCAGCTGAGAACAAAAGGTCGCAGGGCAGGTCAGTGAAAATAGGTTAAGTCTGGAAGGTTCAAAGGTATGGAGATAACGTGTTTCAGTCTTTGTAACACCCGAAAGCATTAGCGCGACAGCGTTTCCCCAATTTTATTGATCCTAACAGACAAAACGAGAGAGGGATGACGGAAAATGGTGACCTGAGGAAAGCTGATCGCAAAACCCTAGCAGAGCCTCACCCAGCCTTCCCTATTTTATTCTATTCTATTCTATTCTATTCTATTGTATCTAATTCAGGGCAAAAGTTATGGTGCATAAGGATTTCCTTATGCACCATACATAAGTAAATCACAACCATTGGATCTTGTAATAATCCTAAGGTGGGGAGCTCAGCTCACACTTTCACAATTCTCACGGATCCGCTCTCTCTGGCCAACGTTCTCTCTGCTCTCCGCCGTGCAAATTCGCCACTCTCCGCTCTCCGCTTAACTCACAAACTCTCTCTGACGTGCTCACTGCTCGGACCTGCTCACCGCTCCGACGTGCTCACTCCTTTCTCGCCGCTGCGACGTGGTTTCACCGGCGGCGTGATTTCACTCCTTGCTCGCACTCCGACGTGATTTCATACTGCATTTTGAAGAGGTAATCATGTATATGATTTAGGTTTTGATTCCAATTTCTGATTTCCAATTTCT
>Ga0228710_1009127_pt1 | contig 13902 bp, 11 predicted proteins | sample MedpolnodulmetaG_FD_177995 | JGI IMG/M metagenome (GOLD analysis project Ga0228710, IMG submission 177995) | Root nodule microbial communities from Medicago polymorpha collected in Santa Monica, California, United States - pink nodules | ecosystem: Host-associated > Plants > Roots > Nodule...
ATATCACTATAATGTTGTTCCTATTATTTATACCATAACTTTTATTATATAACGATATTAAACTCTCTTTAACTAAAATACACGAAAAAAGTGATAAGTTGTCACTAATAAAGTTAAATTCCATACAGAAGTTAAAAAAATTTAGGAGCAAACATGTTAGACAAGTTATCACTAATAAAGTTGTCAATGATAAAAAAAAATGCGCCAACAGCGCAACCCGTGCGATGCTAAATAAATGCTAAAAATCATCTATCCAATACTACTAATCTTGCTTAATGCTAAGTACCATGTTGAATAGGATATCTTTTTATAATACAATCCATTTAGGGCATACAAAATGCCATCCAAAATTAATCACTTCTATTTCAAATATATATTCGACATATAGCTAACTAACTTATTGATTTTACAATATCTTAAATCATCATAATAAAAAATGCAAGCTATGGTACTTCCCAATCAATACTTATTACCTAATGCATTTTTTCCAACATTTTATATGATGAGTATTATCATATATACATCACTCAACCTAAATGTGTACATTATAAACCCAATATGCCCTATTAACAAAATTTGTGCCATTTTGGCCAGTAACGAAATACAAATAAGCCCAACAAGTCCACATCTCTAAGCCCAACTGAAATTATGCGAGTCAATGCTTTCTTTCCAACCCGATCCAACTTCCTTTCAGCATTCACACTATCTAGGGTTTCTTTTCTAAAGATGAACCTTTCATACACAAAGGGCAAACAACCAAAGGGCAATGGAAGCAATGTTGGGGAACCAAACCTGGTGCGTCTGTTTGCTTTTGTCCACATCTTTATTTTCGCTTTCATTAAATCATTATTTGAATCATTTTATCGAATATTTTATTCACAAATTTAAGTCGAATTTCATCTCACTATTAAGTTAAGCTCAGTTTTATAGATTCCTTTCTCTTCTTATGTTTACACATATACGGTAAATTTGTTGTATTACTCCTGTAAAATAAATGTGTTGTGTTAAAATTAGTATGTTGGATTACTTCACTATATTGTAAACCCAGAAACTCAAGATTAATGTTTTTTTTTTGAAGTGCAACAGCAAGATCAAGCTCAATGTCAACCAAGTATTACCGGTCTTGACTACTTAACAATTCATAATTATAGCAAACTTTAAAATATATTGCAGTGTTTTATTTGCATTATTATTTCTTTTGACTCAGAATTATAATTAGTTGTATTTTTAAAATTTATACTTAGGGACAAAGCAGCTGGTGAAGGAAGTTCATACACTACCCCAACTTCATTTGAAACGATTATCATACCCAAACAGGTCATTAAATTTTGTTCCAATTTATAAATCTTTTATCTGTTTTTTCAACTATTTTATTATTTTAATCGAAACAAAACATATAAATATTTTTTCAGGACTCTTTTGATGTCCCACAAGAATTTGTTGCTAATTGGAAACATGAAATTGCATTGGATACTTATGCATCAATTAAGGATCCAGCTGACAATTTCTTTGAAATAGATCCATCAACCATTTTAACTGAGTGCACCATTCATGCTGGAATTGTCATATCTGTCCATTCTTGATTTACTGAACCTCAAAGAGTTATCTTAGACTACCAAGCACGTTTCAGCCAATTTGATATGAGGATAATTGATTCCAAAGGATAAGATGTTACCTATTTTGGATTCCATGCACCAATCAACCATCATGCTATGAAGATTGCTTATCCAAATTACAAGATCAATCCTAAATTTATTGGGATCACCAAGCCCCGTGGTAAAAACTTCATTCCAATCAGTTTTGCAATGATGCATATGGGATTAGGACATGATGCTACGTTGAAAGATGAAGAAGAATTCTCTCATCCTTATGAGTGGCTATCTAAGGTTTCAGATGCTAAGGCTAAGGGTAGAAGTGTATTGGTGAGTTTTACAATTCATATAAAAAATTAATGATGCATGTTATTAAGTTAAACATCATATAAATGTCAACTAATTTAAATTACTCAAACACTATATTCATTGATTGATTGTTTTTAATGCAACATATTTCTAATGGCGTTGTAAAATCTGCTAAATTAAAAGGTGGGGTTGATATTACGTTGATGAATGATGAAACTCTTGAGGTGATTGAATGCAAAATTAAGAAATCCACCAGAAAACCTCCTGAATTCTCCATTGGAGGTGCCTGGTATCAATTTGCTCTTAATCTCAATTTAACTGTTCGTGACACGTTGGTGTTTGGACCTCCTACACTTCTTCATGTTGTTGCTTTAAGGAATTTCCAACAACCTAATTCGTAAACACCTATGGATGGAAAAAACTGTAGAACTTGATGTTTAAAGTGTCCTGTGCTTTTAATTATGATACATTGTCGAATTTAAATATTGTAATGTCTTCTCAGTGCTGTTAACTAAGAACAATTATCTTTTGTTATGTTTGCTTTAACAAATCTATTAATGTAATATTATATCCTATTGTTAGATACTTATAAACATCTTATATCTATTTCTTTTTGTGATATATTTCTTTTTATTCTTTATATCATTATATCTCATAATCCATATTTTAGATCATAGCCCTGCAGCACCGATCCAACTCAACACGCTTCCATATCATCAAGTACATATTCTTTCAAGTACAACAGTATCATATATTTTTATTACCAACTCAACTGTATACTCAACAATACCATTTACTTTTTCTTTAATTCTACAACCAACCCTCACTGCATTCATTAATTATGTTTGTTGAATCCACATTAAACTCACATTTGCTTGACCTATATAACAATGTATTGTCTTTGGATTAACTACATCTAACCTACAATTTCGATTCTAAGTTTTTCCTATGTCTTCATTCATAAAGCTACTAGAAATAGACCCTATTGATCATTTTTCAGATGTAAATTTTCCTTCTCAGGTAACATTCATATCAATTGTTTTTGTATCATAACTATGACCTCTATGATTTTATATAATGTTCAATGTTTTTTACGAATGTCCATAACAATTGTTTCATTTCATTTTTAACTTAATCAGAAAATTGCAGAAGTAGATCTTGATTTTCGTGGAAAATACTATGACCAACTAAGCACAACATGACATGTCATAAACAAGGGAGGTGAAGTGAATGAACTCAAGTTCAACAATTCTCTAATTTTTCCAACAATTACAAAAGGTTGGGAAGAATTCATTCAAGAAAACAATTTACCTGCAAATGCGAAGATTATTTTTTCATATTATGGGAAAAACATATGTGCAGTAGCAGCCTACAGACAACTTGAAGATCCTACCAAATTCCCAAAATATCATAGTAGAAGTATGGATCCAGCTGAAACATTCTACTTTGATGTTGTTATCCTTCACTCGAACTTACACCAGCCTAAAATGGTTATTATAATCAATTCTATTTGATTTTTTTACCAATTTTTTTCCCTTGCATTCTTTTTTATCTTAAATATATATATATATCACTTCAGTTTATGTCTGTACACAAATAAATCATACTTTAATTTTTTATAGGTTCTTCCTACAAAGTTTGGAAGCTTCCTCAAACAATTTTCATATGAGAAACTCACATGCTGCACTGATAATGGACACTTCTATATTTTTGATGTCCTCCTTCAAAATAATGAACATTCAACCATGCAATTAGGGATGGATTGGAACCACTTCAGCAAAGCGAATGATTTTTACCCAGGAATCCTTTGATTCAAATTCACAAAGGACTGCAGTGTGACTTCATGTCAATTTTACCCCATATCAACACCAGATTCAAACATTAACGCTATGTAGTTTTATCATTCTCACAGCTCCACTAACTGAGGAAGTTATTAGCAGGGGGTTAGAAGCGTTGGCAGTGGATGGAAGATTGTCTCAGATACATGCTTCAAGAGGTCTCTTAATGCCCAGTCATTGTCTATATGCTGATGATATTCTTGTTTTCTGCAAAGGCACTCTCACCAACATTCGCAACATAATGGATTTATTTGAAGAGTATGGTAACTATTCCGGTCAGTTTGTGAATGCCAGTAAGAGTAAATTCTATGCTAGATCTTTGCCTCTCTCACGTATCACTGCTATTACTTATATCACTGGCTTTAGCCAAGGTTGTCTTCCTTTCACTTATCTTGGCATCCTCATATTCAAGGGAAAGCCTCGAACTATTCACCTGAGACCTATTTTTGATAATATTAAAGTCAGTATCTCTGCTTGGAAGGGGAAGCTTCTTACAATCATGGGTCGTGTGCAACTGATAAATGCTGTTATTAGTAGTATGTTAGTGTACTCTTTTCACATTTATCAATGGCCCATTAGCCTTCTTTCGGAGCTATCGAAATGCATGAGAAACTTTATTTGGAGTGGTGATCCGGATCATAGGAAAATTTGTACTGTTTCCTGGAGCATGATTTGTAAACCCAGAGATGAAGGAGGCTTGTCTGTGAAGGACCCCATGTTGGTAAATAGAGCTGCCATGCTTCATCTAACTTGGTCTTTGTTAACTTCTAATGAGCAATGGGCCTCTCTGTGCCGGGCCAGGTTTTTGTGTCATGGCAAACCCAAATCCAACTATATTATGTCTTCTGTTTGGCCTGGGATGAAACATTATATTAGCTCCATTTTTTAATATTCTACCTGGTCAGTTGGTAATGGTAAATCTATATATTTTTGGACTGATAAATGGTTAGATAGAGCTATCACCGATCACTGGCAGATTCCCCTATCTTTACATGATTCTCTGGATATGAGAGTGTCTGACTGCATTGTGGCGGGATCTTGGTGCCTCCCTGATTTTTTGATTTATAGAGACCCAGATCTAGCCTCTCAAATTCTCCAAATCACTCTACCTACGTCTAATGTCCCGGATAGCTTAAATTGGAATATGGCTACTGACTGGGTCTTGACTAGCAAGCTCGCTTACTCTTTTTTAGCTGGTAATGGTCTAAAGGTTCCTTGGCATAAGTTGATTTGGAATACTTACACAACTCCCACCAAGGCATTTATTTCTTGGAGCTTTATTCATAACAAGCTCCCTACCGATGATAATTTGAGAAAAGGGGATGCTTTGTGGTGTCTATCTGTTGCTTTTGCAGATCACAGGCAGAAACTTCTCATCATATTTTTCTAGCCTGCCCGATCACCTCACAGCTTTGGGTTTGGCTAGGGAGAGGCACCGGCATACGGCTTGACTGCTCCAGCATGGTTTCCTTGCTTCTTGGTGGTGCTGGCACGGGAAGTAAAATGGTTCAGCAGGTTCTCAACTCTGCAGTGCTCCATACTATTTGGTGCATTTGGATTGAACGGAATCATAGGTATTTCTCTAATGTGCAGATGTCTATGACTTCTCTGTTCAATGTCATTCTAGCTGAGGTGCATCTTAGTTTTACTCTTGCTATATCTAAAGGGGCCTCTGATATGTTGGATTATAAAGTGTCTAGGCTTGTTAATCTCCCTCTCAAAACTAAACGCATCAGTATTGCTAAAACGGTGACTTGGTGCCCTCCCTCTGCGGGTATTGTTAAGATTAATTGTGATGGGTCATCTTTTGGGCAGAATCCTTGTGGGGCTGTTGGTTATGTGATTAGAGATTCTTTTTGCAACTTTCTGGGTGCTATGGCTAGTAATATTGGGCAGGCTTCCTCCCTTGACGCTGAGTTCTGTGCTTTCATGTTAGCCACAGAAAAAGCAAAAGATATGTCTTTTCCTCGCCTTTGGATGGAAACGGATTCAGTTGCAGTGGTCACTGCTTTCTACAAAGATTCTGGCATTCCCTGGAAAATGCGCAGCAGATGGCATAATTGTATGAACTATTGCAGGCAGATTGGTTGCACTTGCACTCACATTCTTAGAGAAGGAAACAGGGCCGCTGATGCTCTTGCTAAGAATGGGCAGGGTCTTTCTATGTTTTCTTCTCAGTGGTGGACTTCCACTCCACCTTTTATCTCTTCTTTTCTTTCTAGAGATAGTCTAGGCTTATCTTTCTCTCGCATCTCTATGGATTGATTTTGTATTTGGTTCAGGCCTCTCCTGACTTTTTATATTTCATTTGCCTTCATCTAAAAAAAAAAATTTAATATTATTATGAAAACTATGTTCTTAATATGGTTTTTTTTTAAGTATGTTTTTTTAATCCCCAGTCCTGCTACACTTATTGTTTTTTAACTCTATGTAGTTAATGTAACATGACTTACTTCCAAGGAAATTTAATTTTAAAAAAAAATTACTTTTTTTTAAAAACAATCCCAAAATAAATTATAAACATTGACAAAAAAACTTGCGCCAATGGCGCAACCCATGCGAACGCACGGGTACAACACTAGTAAGCTTGCATATGCTAATGTTTAAAGCAAAATATAAAATACTGTTAAATTACTTTTGTATATGCTATAATTTGTTTTTATAAGCTATATTGGAGAACATAAGGTTCGTTTCAATTGTCTTATTTTTGAGTTTATAAAAAATAGCTTATGCAAAAAAATAAGCTTTTATGTTAATTTATACGTATTATAAATAAATAAGCTAACAGAAATTGTATCTTCATAAAATGGTTTTTCTTAAACTACATCGACAGAATAATAGATAAAAGATTGTTTATTTACATAAGTTGTTTTGCATAAGCTCAAAATAAGCGTAATCCAAATGGGGCCTTACGAAAATAAGTTGAAAAAAGCTTATGAAAGTTATAGATCAAGTAAAAACGAAAATCATACAATTCAAAATACATGATGTAAAAAATGAAAATAATTTTATGATATAAATCATGGAATGAGGAGGTTATAAGTATCATATAAATCGCGGTGGAATTGCATCATTGTGACAAATCGGAAAAGGATTGTAAAAGAAAAACCTTGTGGCAGAGTTTCTGGCTGTTTCCGGCAGCTGAGGATCAACTCCGGCAACGTTTTCCGGTGAGTTGAGATCAGTGCGACGACTCTCTTGTTTCTGATAAAACGGTCAAGTGAAAGCTGCTGTTTTTTTTCTTCTTAGATTGAGTTAATAAGTTGAGTTGATGGGCCTTTTTTTTGGAAAATTGCTTAATAAGCCTCTTGAATTGCTCGCATACTCTTTAAATTTCCAAAAATGCCCCTCTGGGGATGTAACTCCTGGTCGTTGGTGTTTAGGAGTTATGAACTGATCCAAGATTGGGAGTTTGGAAGTGATACTGGATCGAGAGTTAGCAAGTGATATGTTCTGAACACATACCAAAAAGGGTTTGTGATGCAATGTTTTGTCATAACATAATCAAACACAAGATCTTCAACATTCAACACTCAAAATTCATTCAACATGCAAAATGACATAAAATGTCTATTTGATCCAACTAAATTCAAACAAAATATTCATATGCATTAAATTTCAAAATCATTTAACATATGACCAAAATACCATTATAAAATCATTTAACATAAATAAGTCATCTAAATATCAGAGTCGTAATTGTTTAGGTATTAAAATATCAATATACATAATTCATGAGAAGCATGTGGAAAAATAAAAATACATATAAAGTCATCAAAGTTATCGGAACGTCCTCCTCCTTCGTGGAATTTGATATTGAGTGACCAACTGTATTTCATGGGTAAGTTGCTGCATAGTACCATATAAATCGTTGTAAGTGGTACCATTTTCTATCCCACCAAAGTCCCAACTGTTAGAATAGTCAGCACAACTCCTTCAGTTATGCCTTGATTTTTGCTTCTACTGTCTACATTTTCAACTTTGCATTAATCTCAATTAACAACCTTGTCTATAATTCAAATATGTTTTTGTAACTCCTCCAACTAGCATATAAGATCAATGCCCATATTGTCATTAATGTCATTAAATGAGATTATTGCACAATTGTATATTTATATCCTTGTACAATATTTCAGATTTGTGAAATAGAAAACAATATTGTACCATTCATTATATGGTATCAGCCTTCTCTTTGGTTGCAATCGAAGCCCAATATGCCAACACGTCTCGGTCTCACGCCATGTCCATCAAGAATCAACTTCAACGCTGCACCAAGGGAGATAAATCAATCTCTGATTATCTGTTTTCGGTTAAAAGTCTTGTTGACGAGCTTGCTGTCATTGACAAATCGCTCTCTGATGACGATGTTACTCTCTACATTCTCAACGGTATTGGCACTGAATATTGTGACATTGCAGCCTCTATTCACTCGTGAATGTTCTTTCACGTTTGAGGAGCTTCATAGTCATCTGCTTGCACATGATGACTACATCCACCGCGAAGCTTCAAATGATATACAAGTTCCTACTGCGAACTTTGCTCAGCGACATTCAAAACAAGATGGTCTACTGCCTACACCATCTAATGGACGTGGTAATTCATTCTCCAGGCCAATTCAGAACAACGCATCTCGTGGACATGCTCATTTTTCCCACAAGACTCGTGGCTATAACCCTCGTGGCAACATAAACCCACCAAGATGCCAATATTGCTCCTATATTGGTCACAACGCCAAATATTGTCCTCGGATTATGCAAAACAGCAACACGTCAGTGGCCAACTATGCATCAGCTCCTAATTCAATGTATCCTAGTTGGGTGTTTGACACCGGTGCCAGTCATCATGTGACCACCAATCTGAACAACATGCATATTCACTCTAAATACGATGTTCCTGAAGAAGTGCACATTGGTGATGGGACAGGTTTGCAAATATCTCATATTGGTTCAACAAAACTTTGTGCAACCAATACTGTTTTTAATCTTCATAATGTTCTTTATGTCCCTCGTGCTAAATATAACCTTATTTCTGTTTCTAAATTTTGCAAATCAAATAACACATATATTGAGTTTCACCCCTATTTTTTCTATATGAAGGATCACGCAACAGGGGCGATATTGATGCACGGTCCAAGTAATGGTGATCTCTACACTTACACTCCAACCTCCTCACCATCTCCCACTTCCTCATCCTCTTCTTTGTGGCATGCTCGCTTTGGTCATCCATCCTCCAAAACTCTCGCTAAAATGATGTGAAATTGTGGCATTTTTAGCACTTTCAATAATAACAATTTGCCTTGCAATTCATGTCATATCAATAAAAGTCACAAGCTTCCATTTTCAATATCTTCCATAAAAACTAGTTCTCCTTTTGAGCTTATTTTTTCAGATGTTTGGGGACCCTCTCCTATTACATCAATTAACAGATACAAATAGTATCTTGTGTTTGTTGATCATTTTACTAGATACACATGGCTTTATCCATTAAAAAGTAAAATTGACGTTGCATCTATTTTTCCCCAGTTTCATACCAAAGACGAAACTCTTTTTTCTCACAAAGTCAAATCCATTTACACAAACGGTGTAACTGAGTACATGAAACTTAAACTATACTTCAATTCTCACGGAATTTCTCACTATATTAGTCCCCCATACACTCCTGAACACATTGGCATTGCTGAACACAAACATCGCCATATAGTCGAAACTACACTTTCTTATCCCCCTTGTATGTCCCACAAATTTTCTGGTGCTTTGCTTTTCAAATGGTTGTTTACAGAATCAATCAAATGTCGTCTGTTCAATTAAATAATAAATGTCCTTATGAGATCCTCCTTGGTACCAAACCCAATTATCAAAACCTTCGTGTTTTTGGTTGTTTGTGTTATCCCTAGATTCGTCCATACTCACAAAATAAGTTTTCCAATCGTAGCATGCCTTGTGTCTTCCTTGGTTATTCATCTCAACATCATGCTTATCAATGTTATCACCCCCCACCAAAAAATTGTATATTTCAAGACATGTGGTGTTCCTTGAGACAACTTTCCCTTTTCCTCTTAAACTTTATGCATCTCCTCCCTCTCCAAACTCAAATCATGCCAATGGCTTTTCGTTATCTCGCCACCCCCTTATCATTCAACATTTTGACCCACCTACTCCTCCTCCAATCCAGCCTCAAAATCCTTCCTCCTCTCCATCCACACCATCTCCTATTTCAACCATCCCACCTTCTTCTATACCATCAGCTCAATCTGCCCAACACATTCCTTCCTCTTCTACGGGATCACCATTGCAGGATTTTAGTACATTAACATCTTCCCTACTGCCTGCATCTTCTCGCCCGGAAACAAGAGCCAAGAATCAAATACAAAAGCCTAATCCAAAATATCTCCTCACTACCAAATATCCTCTCCTACCTTCGACCGAACCAACATGTGTTAGTGAAGCTCTCAAATCAATTGAATGGCGTGATGCTATGAGCGAAGAGTTTGATGCTATGGTCCAACAAAGAACATGTGACTTGGTACCTAAACCATACGGTGCAAATTTAATAGGCTATAAATGGGTTTATCGAGTTAAAAGAAAAGGCAAATGGCGTTATTGACAAATATAAAGCAAGACTAGTGCCCAAAGGTTTTCATCAATGACCAGGCCTTGATTACACACAGACGTTCAGCCATGTTGTTAAACCAACAACTGTCTGACTAGTTTTGTTAGTAGCATTACAGAACAATTGGCCTCTTCGTCAACTTGATGTGAACAATGCATTTCTCTATGGTTCTCTCAGTGAAGAAGTATACATGCAACAACCTTCAAGATTTATTGATCCAACAAAGCCTCACCATGTCTGCCGCCTAAGGAAGTCAATCTATGGTCTTAAACAAGCACTGCGGGCTTGGTTTCAAACCTTGTGTAAGTTTCTATATGATTACGGTTTTGTCAATTCAAAGTCTGACCTGTCTTTGTTCATTTTTAGAAACAATGGTATTGTTTTATATGCCCTTGTATATGTCGACAATATCATAATCACAGGGAACACTATAGCAAAGTCACTAAGTGCATTGCAGCCATTGCAACTTCTTTCTCCATCAAGGACTTGGGTAACTTACACTATTTTCTTGGTGTTGAGGTCATTCCCACTATAACATGTTTATTTCTTAGCCAACACCAGTGTATTGTTTACCTACTTGAGAGAACCAAAATGGTTGAAGCCAAACCAGTCCTTACTCCTTTGTCAACTACTGATTTCATGTAAAGATGATGGTTCACTAAACACCGATGCTACATTCTATCACAGCACAGTTGGTAGTCTTCAATATCTATCCATGACAAGACCTGATATTGCCTTCACGGTCAACAAACTAGCATAATTCATGAAAAGACCCATGATAAAGCACTTAACTACTTTGAAGAGGCTGCTACGTTACCTTAAAGGGACTATTTTCCATGGCCTTCTTCTTCAGAAACCAACATCATCTGCCGTCATTGCTTATAGTGACGCTGATTGGGCTGGAAATAAAGACAATTACACTTCTACATAAGCTCATCTTGTTTACTATGGTTCCAGCCTCATCTCGTGGAAATCATCTAAGCAACGGGTTGTAGCAAGATCATCCACAAAAGTTGAATATAAAGCTCTTTCACATTGTGCATCTGAGTTGTCGTGGATCCACTCTTTACTTGCTGAATTGGGTGTCAATAGTTTCCAGAAGCCAACACTCCTTTGTGACAATCTGAGTGCTACATATCTTACTCACAATCCTATTTATCACACTCGCATGAAACACATTTCTATTGACATACACTTTGTTCGTGACCTCGTCCAACAAGGAAAGCTCGAAGTTCATCATGTTTGTACAGATGATCAACTTGTTGACTGCTTAACCAAGCCTCTCTCAAAGACTCGACATCAACACTTACGTAACAAGATTGGTGTCGCTGACGGGACTCCAATCTTGCGGGGGCGTGTCAGAACAGCCAGCACAGCTCCTTCAGTCATGCCTTGATTTGTGCTTCTGCTGTCTACATTTTCAGCTTTGCATTAATCTCAATTAACAACCTTGTCTATAATTCAAATCTTTTTTTTGCATCTCCTCCAGCTAGCATATAAGATCAATGTCAATATTGTCATTAATCTCATTAAATGATATTATTGCACAATTGTATATTTATATCCTTGTACAATATTTCAGATTTGTGAAATAGAAAACAGTACTGTACCATTCATTATAATCCATGTTCCTGACCAACCCATATATCTGCAAAGTATTTTAAGAATCATTGGCATGCTCCTCCCCTATAAAAACCTCCACATTTTCAAGCATAGGCAGACCTCCCTCGACTAGAGCCACTAATTTGTGATGAAATAGCCTATAAAACCAAGAAATTTAACCATGTACAAATTGCCATTGTGCCTCCACAAATAGACCTCGCATGTCCTCAAGTGTAACATGCTACAAAAATAAAAATCTTGAAATGTGTGGTCTACCTGAAATTCATTCAACAATGATATGTTAGAGAGATGCCTCATAATGCTATAAACATGTCCATACTACCTCATTAGCGTCGCATGTATCCCAGCTAAGGTGCCTCAATTTATGAGGAGGAATAATTGCAACATGTTTTCTACGTACAAAGTTGTGCTAGATTCTCTTGTCGGGTCTCGTCTTACCAACGTTGTCAGCCATATCTACAACAATCAACAACACAAATTATTGATTCATTCAAGCATTTCGTCAAACACATAAAGTATAAAACTAACTTTCACATTAGTAATTAGTATTTAGACAACTAAAGCACTCTAACTCTAAATAACAACATACTTGATCAACATATTTAGGAGGGTGTATTGAATTGGAATTTCAAAGGATTTTAAAAGACTCTTTGGTTATAGAAAAATCTTGAGGTATTCAATCAAGATTTTAAAAGATTATAAATAATTATGGTGGTATTCAATAAAGATTTTCATGATTTTTTTAAGAGTCTAACAAAATCCGGCGGTATTCAATCAAATTTTTCACAACTTAAAAACAGTCTCTTGGTATTAAAATATGTATAGATTTCAATGGATTACTTGGTAGAATGGATATGGTGAGACTTTTTAGTTAAAAAATTTAAAACTAACAATCCTGTACAAAGACTTGAGATTTTTTGACTCTTTTTACTCTCATTATATGTTCTTTCCTCGTTTCTCCCACTTCACTCATCAACATGTGTTACCGTTGATATCCTCCTTTCATTTTTTTTCTTCTTTAAAGTCATTATGTCATGTCTGTTTTTTTTTCTTTCCAGATTTTATTAATTTTGTGGTTCTCATCGTTTTTATGTTCTTAATTAACGATGTGGTTGTCATATCATATAATTTCATTTTTTTTTACTCAAGATCGTGTTACCAATTGTTTTTTTTTGCGTCTTGTTCTTACATGTTTAAGGAATGAGTTTTGATTTTATTAAGTAACTATTATTATTATTATATTAGTAGTCAATCTCATGATAGTAAAAAAATGATATATATCTCGTTAATTGTTAATAAAAAATTATTTCAAATTTTAAGTTTTCACTTGTATTAAAAATATTATTAATTTATGTTCAAACGAAACAACATATATAAGACGATGATAGTTTACCGTAGAATAGTTTAACTTCAAGTATGTGAAAAAATATTACCTAGGAAGACATGAAACTAGAACCACTTTTTTATTGAAAAAAATTAAAAATTGTATAGATTTTATTTTTTTATTATGCAAACCTTTGATTTTTTATTATATTTAGTCATCCATTCTTATAATTTTGTATTTTTGCTAAAATTTTAATCGTCTTTTCAAATCTTATGAATTCTCATAAAGTACTTTCAAATCTTAAAAAGTCTTTGAGTTAAAATCCCTTGAAATCTTAAAAGTTAATACATTCCTTCACAATCTTTTAAAATCTTCGAGATTTTTTTTGCCAAAATAGTCTTTTAAAATCTCAGTCAAATACACACCCCTTAGTATTTCAATTAACAACTACAGTAGAAACTCTATAAATTAATAATGTCGGGATCGGAGAAATTTATTAATTTAGAGAGTTATTAATTTATCGATAAATTAATAATTATTAATTTAAAGAGTTTTTAAGTAATTATACAGTACATACCAAACAAAAAGGCAAATTAGTCTATGCCTC
>Ga0228710_1009129_pt1 | contig 13901 bp, 8 predicted proteins | sample MedpolnodulmetaG_FD_177995 | JGI IMG/M metagenome (GOLD analysis project Ga0228710, IMG submission 177995) | Root nodule microbial communities from Medicago polymorpha collected in Santa Monica, California, United States - pink nodules | ecosystem: Host-associated > Plants > Roots > Nodule...
TACCTGACGGAGCCTTGAAGAAGGAAAGAGCATAGACAGGAAGCGAGGTCAGGACAGACTTGAGAAGGACCAACCGACCCCCAAATGAGAGAAAGCGACTCTGCCACCCCGATAATCTAGATTTTATTACATTCATCACTGGTTCCCAAAAAGATAACCTCCGAGGATCACCACCAATCGAAAGATCAAGATACAAGAATGGTATTTTACCGACCTTACAGTTTAAAATGGACGCCGCCTCTATCAACCACGAATCCCCAATATTAACACCAACCAGCAAACTCTTATGGAAATTCACTTTGAGACCTGACATATCTGCAAACAGTGTCAACACCGCCCTTAATGCTCGAACATTGGCCCAACTCTTCGTTCCCACCAGCAACGTATCATCCGCAAACTGCAAATGGGACACCACAACCGAATTTGAATTACCCACCTCATAACCCGTGTACAAATTATTATCTACCACAGACTTCATCAATACATTCAATCCATCCGCTGCTAATAAGAAAAGAAAAGGCGAAAGAGGGTCACCCTGACGCAGACCCCTCTTTAACGGAAATTCACAAGTTGGGCTGCCATTAACTAAAACAGAGGCCGTTGTCGTAGTGATACACTCCTTCATCCACTTTATCCATAGCACCAGAAACGCCATTTTGTGCATCACTACATCGAGATACCCCCAGTCAACCGAGTCGTACGCTTTTTCAAAGTCAACATTAAAGAGCAATAACTCCTTCTTCGTTTTGCGAGCCTCGTCCACCACCTCATTAGCTATCAGGATGTCATCTAAAATTTGTCTGTCCTTCACAAAAGTTGACTGAGTATCAGATATCACCTTTCCAATCACCATACGCAACCGATTAGATAGTACTTTGGACAAAATTTTATAGAGGCACCCCACCAAGGAAATAGGTCGGAATTCATTTAATCTCTGAGGACTATTAACCTTTGGGATAAGGGCGATAAAAGTATTATTGATACCGCGAGTCAATCTTCCATTCCGGTGAAAATCTGAGATAAAACGCATGACATCACCTTTTAACTGATCCCAAAAATCTTTTATGAAGCCAAAATGAACTCCATCCGAGCCCGGGCTTTTAAAACTCTCACAATCCCAGACAGCCGCTTTAACCTCAGCCTTTGTAAATGGCTTTATGAGACCCGTTCCTTCGGCAGTAGTTAAAGTATTAAAGGATAGATTCTCAGCCCCTGGCCTTGCTACAATCGGCGCCTCAAAATGATCTATGAAATGAGCAAAAACCGCGTTCCGAATAGGCTGAACTCCTTCCTTAAAAAATACAATATAACAAAAAAATATAATCTAAATTCTTTTCTAATGACACCAACAACAATTTTATTATAGAAAAAGTTGTTTAAGGGTATAATTGAAATGATAAAAAAGTAAGTATCTTGTTTGTTACACTTTTTAAATAATAAAGGTAAAAAAAACAAAAATATATATATTCATATCGTGTTTGTTACATTTCTTTTAATATTTAAATTTATTCTTATTTATTTGTAACATGTGTTATTTGTATTGAAAATTGAGAGTATTTTTGAAGAAAAAAAATTCAGCCTAAAAATGCTGAAAGAAGTTGTTTTCTTTATATATAGTATAGATATAGAATAGATGTAGATGCATTTAGAATTTTCAACTAAAATAAGGCATTTTTTCCGGGCAACTTCTACTACTATCTAGGGTTACTTCTTCCTTAAAAAAAAAAAACTCTACTCTAGTACTTTTAAAAAAAAATCTAGGCCAGTATTTACTGCTATAAGAATATCGATCTACAATTTTTTTAATAATAGTCTTAAGCTCATAATATTTTAAATTTTATGGGTGTAATGGTCATTTTATAAATCTATTTTACTATATCAAAATCAATGTCCAGCAAATTCATTAATGTGTCCTCAATTTATTTATTAATGACCCTAATTTAATGACTTAGATTTTTTTTTTGTTACAATTTTAATATAATGACTTATATGATCATTTACGATACATAGTCTTTAAAAATCGATAATTGTTCGATTCAAAAAAAAAAATCAATAATTGTTATGAAAATATTATTGTGGATGCCCATTAGTCATTGGGCCAAATATTTAGCCCATTAACCCTTGTCCAAGTCTTGCATCTCCCTATAAATAGGGTGCACTTGTAATAGAATCTTAGATATAAGAAATACTATTTCTCTCACTTTTCTCTCTTGCTCTTCATCATATATATTTTACAACGCGTTATCAGCACACTCTAACCATCTGAGAATGGGTATCTATGGAGAAATGTGTTTCGCTGATAGTGCAACTACCACACAATTCTCAAAGATAAAAAATATTTTTCTTATTTATTAAAAAGAGAATCAAATTTTAATACCATATATGGTACTACAAAGATAATTGAAGGCTCCGGAAGAGCTAATATATCATTATGTGGAGGGACAAATTTATATATTGAGAATGCTTTGCACTCACCTAAGTCCCATAGAAATTTGTTAAGTTTCAAAGATATTTGCCTAAATGGATACCATCTTGAAACAAGAAGCGAAGAAAGTGTTGAATATTTTTGCATCACAAAACATGATTTGGATAAAGCTTGTGTATTGGAAAAGCTACCTGCTTTTTCTTCTGGTTTGTACTACACTTACATTAGTACAATTGAAGCATATGTAATTGTAAACCAGAAGTTTACAAATAATGATAAATTTGTAGTGTGGCGTGATCGTTTGGGCCATCCCGGATCTATAATGATGCGAAAAATAATTAAAAATTCATGTGGTCATCAATTGAAGAGTCGGGAGATTCTTCAATCTAATAAATTCTCATGTACCTCTTGTTCACAAGGGAAATTGATAACTCGGCCATCACCTACAAAAATTGGAAATGAATCTCTAAATTTTTTAGAGCGTATACACGGTGATATATGTGGGCCAATACACCCACCATGTGGACCATTTAGATATTTTATGGTTTTAATTGATGCATCAACTAGATGGTCACATGTTTGTTTATTGTCCACTCGCAACCAGGCGTTTGCGAGATTGCTAGCTCAACTAATTCAAATAAGAGCTCACTTCCCTGATTATCCGGTCAAGAAAATACGTCTTGATAATGCTTCTGAATTTTCATCTCAAGCTTTCGATGAGTATTGCATGTCGATTGGAATTGACATCGAACATCCTGTAGCACATGTTCATACACAAAATGGACTACTGGAATCATTTATTAAGTGTATAAAGTTAATTGCAAGACCACTTCTCATGAGATGCAAACTCCCAATTTCCACTTGGGGGCATGCAATTTTGCATGCTACTACATTGATTCGCATCAGGCCAACTAGTTATCACAACTTCTCTCCCTTGAAATTGGTTTTTAGTCAAGAACCTAATATTTCCCATCTAAGAATTTTTGAATTTGTGGTGTATGTCCCAATTTCTCCACCACAACGAACTAAGATGGGTCCTCAAAGAAGGTTGGGAATATATGTTGGATATGAATCTCCATCTATGATAAAGTATCTTGAACCAACAACAAGAGATTTATTTACAGCTCGATTTGTTGATTGTCATTTTAATGAGTCAAATTTTCCAATATTAGGGGGAGAGAAAATGCAGCTGAAAAAGGAGATCAGTTGTAATGAATTTTTATTGTCTCGTCTTGATCCTCGAACTAAACAATGTGAACTAGAAGTTCAAAAGATAATTCATTTGCAAAGTTTAACAAACCAATTACCAACTCCATTCACTGATCCAAAAGGTGTGACTAAATCATATATACCAGCTATTAATGCTCCAATAAAGATGGATGTCCCTGTTGGACAATCTAATATTGCAAATGAGTCTCAACCACGCATGAAGCGTGGTAGACCAATCAGTTCCAAACATGAAAGAGCCTTCAGACATAATTGATATTTCAGTTCCAGAAGAAACTGATCAGGTACCTGAAATTCACGAAAATCAAGAGATCTCAATAAATTATGTCACTAATGGAATACAATGGAACCGACATGAAGTCAACGTTGACGATATTTTTGCATATAACATAGCGCTAAATGTGATAAATGATAATGAGGATCGTGATCCAAGGTCTATTAAAGATTGTAGACAAAACGAGAATTGGCCAAAATGGAAAGATGCAATTGAAGCAGAATTAAACTCGCTTAACAAGGGAAAAGTCTTTGGACCTGTTGTCCGAACACCTAAAGGAGTGAAGCCAATTGGAAATAAATGGGTGTTTGTGCGAAAAGGCAATGAGAGTGGTGAAATTGCAAAATACAAAGCAAGACTTGTTGCTCAAGGATTTTCGCAAAGACTTGGGATTGCCATTAATGAGACATATTCACCTATAGTTGATGCAACTACTTTTAGATACTTAATTAGTCTTATAGCTCATGAAGGGCTAAATTTGCACATGATGGATGTTATTACAGCCTACTTGTATGGCTCACTTTATAATGACATATACATGAAGCTCCTTGAAGGATTTAACTTGCCTGAAGCAAATAGTTCTTGATGCACAAAAATTCAATTATTTAAGTGTTTAATTTGTAATCCGGGGCAAAATTTTGTCTTTCCCAAGTCTTTCATCTTGAACTCTTTCTTTAAGCATTCTATGGCTTTTGGAAGCTCTTCAGGAGTTCTAATAATGTTTATGTCATCAACATAGACAACAATTATAACAAATTCATTTCCACATCTTTTCATAAAAATACATGGACAAATTGAGTCATTTTTATATCCCTCCTTCAACAAATATTCACTGAGGCGATTATACCACATGCACATGAGTGTCCGTCTTTTAGCTAGTTGTATATAAAGGAGATAAATGATCTTAGGTGGTTTTTTTACTTTCAATTATATCCTTAAACAAATTTGCCTATAAAAAAATTTATATCAGATTTGTTATTTTGTTGGAGTCGTCGAACAAAATAAAATGGTTTGTTTCAATTTGAAACTTACAAACATATAAACCTATAATTTCAATCAGAATCACAATTTCATAAAAAAAAAAATAGTATTTGTAATTTATATGCGTTAACATAATGAGTAGAGGGAACACATGTGCCCGTCTGAACGCGGTCAAATAAAGAAAACAACTTTGAAATATAGAAGAAAAAAATTGACAATTCTAAAGAAATATAAATCTTAAATTTATCGACCCAAAAGAAAATCAAATTTGAAAAATAGTATACAAAATTCAAAAATAAATAAAAGAATATTATTTGGGTTAAATAAGTTTTTAGTCCTTATAAGTATATAAAATTTCATTTTTAGTCCTAAAGAAAAAGTGACAGATTTTGGTCCCTATAAAAAAATTTAGAACGTGGTTTTAGTCTCTGTTAAATTAAAATTTGTTTAGTTATATTTAATCTTTTAAATTTTTGAATGATTTTTTACGCGCATGTTAAGAACATTATAAAAAACTCTTTTATTAAAAAATTAGATTATTTTAACATGTAATAAACTAAAAATGATTTTTTTTTAAATGCTAAAATTCCAAGATGAAAGTAATAAAAAATTGGACCTAAAAATCAAATTTTAAATAATTTTTTACGGAGGAACTTTTGCCGTCCCTTTCTAAAAGGTCCAGACTTGGCCTCAACCCATGTTGTCGTCCCAACATAATCCCCACCACTTGAGGTAGGACAGAAGACTTCTTGTACTCAGTGTCGGAGCCAGGAATTATATAGAGCATGGGCAAAAAATTTATCGCAAAATGTTACTTCCTTCTTGCGAATAATTTCACATTACCTGCGGATAATTTCACATTTCTTGCGGATAATTTCACATTTCCTGTGGATATATCTTTCCTGCGGATCCTAAAATCCGAAGGTATTATCTCACCTGGGAACCTAAATCCTTGGCAAAATCTGCAGGTAAATCCGCAGGAAAAGCTAAAAGTTTTAGTAATGGCTGGGCTTGCTACAAAGAAAGTTGGAGCGGAGCCTGGGCTAGTGCCCAGGCTAGCTGGGGGTGGCTCCGGCCTTGCTTGTGAAGGTGAGAAAAACAAAAGAAGGGGGGGTTGAACTGTGTTAGCTTTTTCTTCGTATTCTCCTACTTAAGTCACTGATCAGAAGCAAATAGATTTCAGCTTCTGATGTGATAATCATAAACTAAATGCAGCGGATAAAAACAGAGAGAGAGAGAGAGAGAGAGAGAGAGAGAGAGAGAGGAATGACACAAAGCAATTATACAAGTTCTTTCCACAAACCGGAAGTAGTCATGTCCCCTTTGCACTTCTAAGGAGAGTTCACTAAAATGTAATATCTGATTACAACTGCTCACTGCTACAACTAGCAAGAGACTTCAAAATTACTCAAGTACAACTGCAAGAGATTTCCTATGCTCAAGAACACAGTCAAGAGACTTCCTATGCTCAAGCACAACTGCAAGAGACTTCTATTCAAACAGAATTACACAGAAATTTGTTTGAGGCTGAACACTTGATATACAATCAGTGGTGTTCACAATGCAAATCAGATACAGACGCTTAAGACTCTAGAATTTCTAAGATTTGAACGTTGATAAGAAATTCTAAGCGAACTTTTGATGTGAAATAATTTAAGCAGAGTTTTGGCACTTATAAAATTGTTGTATGAGTCTTAAGTATTCAAACAGCAGGTCTTCAATCCTTTATATAGAGGTGTGAAAGATACATTGGAAATTGCCAGCACATTAAATAGAGTCGTTTGAAACTTGATTAGGTCACCAATGATCTTATGCCTGATTTGGTTATTGTTCTATGAATGATCAATTTCAAATTCATTCCAAGTCTGGAGGAACACCGTTGCAGGCACATCTGTTGTTCTTGTACTAGCAGACACAAAAACAGAGTAGTGGAGATAGTGGTTGTACACTTCATACAATTGTCTTTTTTCAACGCTCTCAACTGAATAAGCATCCAATGCCTTCAAATTCATTTGTAATAGCCGTTGTTTTATTCTCCCAATCTTCTGCAATGATAGGCGTGATTTAATCTTCATTAGAACAACATTTTGAAGTTCTTCAGTCTTCCAGCTTCTGATGATCTTCAGCTCCTGATGATCTTCAGATGCTTCTGATGACGTCAGCTTTTGGTGACCAGCTTATGAAGAGAGTGCTTTTGATGACGTCAGCTTCAGGACCACTTGTCTTCAGAACCTCTTTTCTTCAGCTGCTTCAAGCTTCCTTCTTGTTGATTCCATTGCTCTCATTTGTTCTTTCAGAACCTATGCTTCAAAGAGACACTAAATTTTTGTCTATGGTCCTACATACTTGAACAAATATTAGCATATCCAATTGACATTTTTAATACCTTGTTATCATCAAAACTCAAAGGGTAATGTTAAACACATTTTGTTCCAACAGCTTGTACTCCATATCGCAAAGGAGTGTGGATCCATCAATTAGGACTGTCGAAGCGATCTCTAACGAACTCATGCCTTTCTCGTTAGGTTTCACGGAGTCAATTACAGTTGGGTTCTGATACGATGAAGTAAATTTCACTCTTAGAGTTAGTGTCAAAGCCCAAATTTTACTCACTAAATACTTATTATTTCTTGATACCTTTTAAAGTCTTAAAGAGTTATTTATATGCAATGATATGAAATTAAATTCTCTATTATTACTCATAGCATAACAAACGAATTTAAAATGAATATCCTATTATTAATCAATAGCAACAATTTTGCAAATCTTATTGTTACTATATAGTAAGGTAATCTCTTCACGTTAACATTGTCATGATCGCAGGTCCGATATCTAACGACACCTCCCCTTAACCAAAGCTATTACTACTCCGCTCCTCAAAATGTGCGGATTAACAAAATTAGAGAAAATATTCAAGCTTAATTCCAATTCTTCCTCTTCAATATTATCTGACAGATTTTGAGTTTCGTTGCTCTCTTGACTACTGTTTGATGTCTTCTCAACCATAGCAATTGATTTTGACGGCAATGAAGAAAATAGTAATGTTTTGATGTGTTTAAGGGAATATTCATCACCAATTACAAAAATTGATGTGTGAATAATGAATTAGACAAGCTGTTCCATGTTTTAAAATTATCATTGATGATAAATTGAAATTAAAAGGGGAAGCGTTGGCGGTGATGGGTGATGGGTGACTGTAGGTGGAGGTGGACGGTGATGACAAGAGATGGGAGAGTAGAATACATAACAGAAGCTGAGGGGCACTAATTTGTTTTTTTATTTTTGTTAAAGAAATCTCAGCCCTTAATCTTTATTTTGCTACATGTCTTGCATCCAAAGTCTAAATAGATTAAATGGAGCATACCTGAACCTAGAAACACGTCCCATGGATCTTCATATATAGAGAGGCCAAAACGTTTCTGGACTTCTTGGAGAAAATCCTTCTAGTTGCTAGTCGCACCACTTTTTTCCATTCATTGGAACCATGAGGACGAGGCTTTGCCGTCTAGATAGAACAACACCATGGTGAGGTGAGATTCAAGCTCTAATTGGTGGAGGGCAAAAAGTTTGTTGATTTTGTAAATCCAATCTTTGACTCCTTTTCCGTCGAAACGAAGAACATTGAGGTGGAGTGTATTCATGACGGCGGTGATGTCGGCCAGTGGTGGTGGTGGGTTGGATGGTCGTTGATTTCAAATAATTCGACAAGGCATGTGTCGGTGGATGCCATGTATTGTTTGAGGGAGGCGATGAAGCGAGCCAGTTGGTTGTCAGAGTGTTGTTTAAAGCTTTATTCATTGCACAAAGTGCCTCAGCAATATCTTCGTTACGCAAGATGAAGCGATGAAATGAAAGTACCAGTTGACACAATAAAGTAAATTGCATTATTCGAGTCAGTACCAAACTTCAAATACTTATTATTTGTTGATACCTTTCAAAGTCTTAAAAGAGTTATTTATATACAACTTATTATTTGTTGATACCTTACAAAGTCTTGAAAGAGTTATTTATATACAAGGATATGAAACTAAATTCCCTATTAGTACGCCTATCAAAACAAATGAATTTAAAAGTAGTCTCCTATTATTAATGGATAGTAACAATCCCTGTTATTAATGCTAGCAAACAAACGAATTTAAAACTAGCCTCCTATTATTAATGGATAGTAACAATAACACCTCCTCTTGACCAAAGCTATCAGGATCCCCTATATAAAGGTGGCTTCACGCCACAACGAAGGACAACACATATTTTCACCACTTTTCAACCAAGTCTCCTATGGAGTCTACCCTATAATCTCATCAGAGAATTTGCTCTGCCGAGATTCATAATAGCTCTGGCGTATCTGAAAGCTTCCTGTATACACTATATTGATTGAATATATTTCAATTTAGTTTACACCAGATCACTTAGGCAATGGAGATACTATGTTTTTATGTAATCACCTCTTTTGGAAGTTATTTTAAGAGGTTGTCATCAATAAACAAGTATTCTATGTTTAGTAAAGTAGAAGGTCAGTTGAAGGATTTTACAGTGGTAAGAAGTACCAAGCTCATGCTAAAGCAACATTTATATTCAAACAATAATTCTCGCTTGACTTTCAATTCTTAAACTATGTTTTTATAATACAAATAAGTCAAAGAGAATACTCATTGAGAGGAGGAAGCTTTAAATTCAGTACCTAATTCAGTATTAAATAGATATTTACTCTATTTAATATCAAGCATGCATAACAGATAATTGTAATATTTAATATGATATGATAATATGATCAATCATTCTTCATGACTAACTGAAAAATTTAGTGTCACGTGCGGGAGTATTGAATAGTTTGTTTCTTTGATGAGTTTGATTCAGTAATTAATCAAGTCCTAGTTTTTACTCTGCAGCATGTCAAAGCAATCTGAATTCAGAAATTTCAGAATCAAGGACAATTTTGATATATTTGAAGACCAAAATGATTAATAAAAGACACACTTATTAACTTTGAAACATTTGAGGACAATTATGACAGCACTTAACATATTTAAGGACTAAATGGTAGTGTACACAATTCTAGACATTTCAAAACAATCAATCAATTTATTGTGATGAACTCCACAATTAAAAGTTAAAACCATGTTTCCGGAAATAAAAAAAATAAAAAAAATAAAAAAAAGATTACAGCCATAAAAAAAAAAAGTTGAAAAAAGGAATATAAGATAAACAAAGAAAAAACAATTTCAACTGCACCACTCCCAGACAAACAAAAGGCATATGGAAATTCAAGAATTAAGCCATTCTGCAGAAGTGAAAATAAATCAAAAATCACATAAACAAAGAGAATCCTGATGGAATAAGTCAGCAACAATAAGTTTTCAAAGGAAGGAAGAATTTATCATAAAAAAAGTTATGAGGAGAAAATTGCTGAGTTATAACAAACACAAGGTGGAAGAACAAGAATGTCATCATTATAGATTAGTATTTGCAACCAACAAATAGTGTTTTTTGGAGAAAATACAACTAACTTGTTATGAACTGGCTGCCATATTGCCTCTACCATTGAGCTTGTCAATATCACTTTGGAATAATAAAAATCAATAGCCACAATTGAAAAACCATTACCAATTTCAAACCTGTATTACAACTAAAATTCAAGCAATATCACTTGTCTACAAAAATAAGTCGAGAAGATCCAAACGGAAACCAAATACATGACTTATGCATGAATTGTTCATTATAGATTTATGTTTCGCATAGATGACTTATTCGTTCACATCATGTTGAAACAGACATTGGAACACGAGCATTTGCGGACCATAATGCCTTTTAATAAACCACAACTCGTTCAAAGTAGAAAACACAAGTAAAAATCCATACATGTTGACAGTACATATATTTGTGAAGTAAGATGAAGTAATTCACAAGATAGGATGAATCCAAGATGAATTAGAGATGCTTGGTGAAGAGCTGACCAACGTTGAATTGTGCCTTCAAAGTTGCTGTCATGAATACCAACCTGCACCACATGTTAATAAGAATTAGATTCTATATATAAGTCTTGCTTCCCTGATTTTGCTATAATCCAAAAGGATTGTGATTTTTCAACATTAACTCTTCACAACTCTTTTGAGCTGCTAGAAGCAGATAGTGAACTTCCTCCAAGGGAGGCTAGGCTAGTTGGCAAGGATCTTGCCCTCATTTCAAATGATAAGCATGCAATTCTGTCCAATTCTGATTGCTTTGAGAAGGCAGGAACCAACGTATTTGTTAATGTCACCATTGACAAACTTCAGGATCAGGTTGAGGATCCTTCATTGGTTCTTCACAACTCATTTGAATTGATTAATGAAGCTCGTGACCTTCCTAATGGGGATGCCTTACTGGAGGAACATGAACTTTCTATGCATTCAGGTGATGTGCTTATTGCCACTGCAGAACCTGTCCTAGAGGTTTCCAGGGGGACTGCGTGTTTAGAACCAGAGAATGAGACCATGTCAAGCATAGCCAGGGATCATATGGCTTCACTGCAGAGTGTCAACTCTCAGGTTTTATTTCCGATCAAGCTTGTTGTTCCAATTACCTCAATTGATAAAAGCAAAGTGCAAGCTTCTGGTGGTTCCAACAATCACACAGCTGCTAGTCTTAAAAGTGTTAAATATTAAGCAAATTTTGGAAGGACATGGTAGATGATGACACTGCTACTGACAGTACTATGGAACCTGGTTTTGACACAGAAAAATAGGTGGCTGCTATGAAGATATGCAGTGATGTTGAGAAGTACTTAGCTAAGCAATATAAGCTGGCCAGTCAAGTTAAACCTGGCAGGAAAACTAAGAAGCAAAAGAGTCCTAAAAATCAAGTTAGTACTAGTTCTGCGGGGATCAGAACTCGTTCGAAAAAAGGCCAAAACGACAATATTTCTCCTTGTGTTGGTTGTGAAAAGTAGATGTTACCACATACATAAGGAAGGCAACTTGGCTGCAGATTGCTTTGGCCAAAATTTAGCTATGTTTCCTTTGATATATAGGGATAGTTTTCATTTACTATGCTCTAGTTTCTGTTTGTAATGTGTCCTCTTTGTTAAGGGTTCAGGCCCTAACCTGCTTCTTTAGTGCTTTTCTTGCTTGATTAAAAAAAAAAAGTCTTGCTTCCCTGATTAACTTGGATATACTTTCAGGGGCAGAGCTGGAGGCAGACATTTCACTCTGCAGGGGCCAATTTATAAGCACTATTGTATGAAGATTAAAAAGACATAAAATTATATAACAGTGCTGAATGCAAGTATTTTAATGTGGGATGAGAATCTGTATTTTCACACCACATTGGTTCTCTCTCTTTTTTTCTTTTCTCACTTCACTGCCTTCCTTAGGAGATCTCACTTGTTATAGGTGTTAATTTTTCTGTCCTGTGAAATTCTGTAAGGACCGCGTCTCTAATTTTTCTTCTAAAGTAACATAATATACTTTTCTTTTGTATGGTTAATATTATTAGTAAAAAATATGAAAAAATTCAAGCCCCTCTATCTATACTTTGTGTAAACTAAACCAGAACAGGAAATTCCAATATATATTAACTTGCAAAAATATCTAATGTGTTATTGTCAAACGTTAACAATAGTCAATACATAATCATACGATAATACAATCAAATCAAAGCCATCATAAGAAAATGATCACACAGCATATTATATTATATAGCATACATGAATTAACACAAATTCAAACAAGTAAATTGTTGTAGAGAAACTTACTTTCAACAATACGAAACCAAGCTTTCAACATATTCTTGGCAATTTGACAGCATATATGCAGTGATCATCTCAAGAGTCTCCACTCTATTATCTTTCCAATTAAAGATAATTGCTTGGCGTTCATGACGGTTAATCAATAGTAGAGTACCACTCTTCTCCGAAACACATAATGGCAACCAATTGCAGCATATGTCGTCATATCTATCATCTATATCAATTTGAAGATTATGGTAACTAATTTTCAGAAATCGAGTCCAGGACTCTTCCACTCCAAATTCCTTCATTTGCCATATAACAAAATGAGTTTGTTCAAAATCATGAGAAAAACAAAGACAATCCTCTAACACACTTAACTTTGGCATAAGAAATGGCACTTGATCAAACCCTTGAGGAGGCTGCAGTTGAGTATATTTCTCAGTGCCCAAGTCAAGCGACATAACCACAAATTGCTCGATCGTAAAATCCTCGCAATCATAATCATCGTAGCCATTGTAATTCTGAATTGTCATCCAAAAAACACTACCACTCAAATGGACAAGCCCTGACACATGATGAGTAACCACAGGTGAATTTTCAATCTTTCTCCAAACATTATCGCCTAAACTAAAAACTCTTGCACTTGTTGTCCCCACAGTAAAATACACCACCTTATAAGTGTCACTTGAATTAACATAACCAAACACAAACTTTAACATAAATGGGATCGTCGATGATGGATTTCCAGGACTTACACACGGATCTGAGTTGCATGAGAGATTTGACAGGAAGGAAGGAAAGAACTTCTGCGATGAGTTCGGAGGGGAAGGTTACCGGAGATGCATTGGGAGGACACCGCGAACGAGATAGAGAGAGGAGATCCATGTCGCCGTTCAGTATCATCAACCTTCCTTTGGAAAATGAATCGATTTTTCGACTCTTGTCTTGACCTTTCTGTTGCAAAGAAACAAATTTATCAAAATGATATAATAATAGGCTGGATTCTAGGGTGTAAGTCCAACCAAGTCCCTCACGGTGAACCATGAAAAAAGACCATTAGATTATGTTGTTCTACCGGATCTTACAATGCACCCCTCATACATAATTATTGTTTCATTCTGTATTCTCTCTTCACGCAATAGCAACCATCATCAAACTCCTAACCATGTCAACTTCCAAATCAGTGGATCTAACAAAAGAGTTTTCAATCAAATCAAGTAAATCAATTTCTAATTCAAATCAAGTAATCACAAAAATTTACTCTTTTTTCAGTTTCTTTTGAAATT
>Ga0228710_1009130_pt1 | contig 13901 bp, 16 predicted proteins | sample MedpolnodulmetaG_FD_177995 | JGI IMG/M metagenome (GOLD analysis project Ga0228710, IMG submission 177995) | Root nodule microbial communities from Medicago polymorpha collected in Santa Monica, California, United States - pink nodules | ecosystem: Host-associated > Plants > Roots > Nodule...
AGAAAAAACTAACCAATTTACACAATTCCAAGAAATATACCTCGTCCCAAAACATACAGTACTAGTTTACTACCCCAACTAATTAGTTTTCCAATCCCTTTTCATTGTTTAAAAAACTTTCATTGATAAGACTCTCTTTCTCTTTGCCTGCAAAACATTTCCTTTGTTGTTCCTTTTAATTTTTCTTCTTCTTCATATGTATGTTATCCTTCCAAAGATGGATTTGACTGCTCTCCTTCATGATGTCGGTTCCTTTCTTCTAGCTCATGTCGGTTCCTTTCTTCTGGCTCTCAGACTTCATTCTTCTGTTCTCTCTTTTCTAAACAGTGAACCGGTCCGGTTTGAAAAACCTCCGAGTCGCCGGTTTTGACCGGTTCTGGCCGGGTCATGCCGGTTCACACTGGTTTGATTGCATGGCCGATCCGTTGGCTTGCTCGAACTGGTAACCTCTCCGGTTTCTGGTCGGACCAGTTCGACCGGCCGGTCCGGTCCGGTTTTTAAAACTATGTATATATTGACCAGCCTACATGATTTAAAATCAAAGTAAAAATTTATCATGGCAAACTTGAAAAAGTCTGTCGTGATATTAGTATTTAATATATACCACTGTATATGTGAACATGTCAGATTAGTGTAGTTAATATCCCACGTATCCCAAGATACGTATCCCGATAGGATATAAAAACAGCCATGGGAAATACGTATATGGGTCTGTGTCCCAAATGACATTGTATCCCAGGTGTATCCCGATTCAATCTAGTATCATAGGATACTCTGACATTTGTGTTTGTTGCAGAAACCAGGTCGGGTTGCGCAACCCAGCAAAAGTTCCAAAAAAAATTCCGTTTTTTTATGGATCAGTCCTGAAACCAGGTTGGGCTTTGCGTCACCCTCCAGAAAACCCCAAATTTACTCGGTTTCCTTGGATCGGGTTTGTGTGACCCATCAGATATTGCAGGTGAACCATTTTGTATTCAAGAGTTTTGTTTTGTAACCTACCAATTAATTTGGAGCTATTCCCAAAAGCCACTCACCTTCTCTTCCTTTACGGCTTCCAACACATACACGATCTGTTTCTCTACAGTCTATATGTTTGATTTTGATTGAATTAAGGATGCTTTATGTTATTTACCTTTGCTTATGACTTGCGTTTTGAAGTATCTTGAAGTTTACATATGATATTTTAAGTATTTTGTAGTTTATATATGATATTTTAAGTCATATTTTTTTTGTCCATGTATCTTACGATACACGATACAATACATGATTCAAAAAAGTGGTCAAACGATACACAATACGTATCCCGATTTGACTACCATGTGTCAGATATTCATATTGTGCATGTGCATTCTCCCAAGTCAGACATTAGCCAGATTATAAAGATTTATGATGAGTAGACAGTATAATGAGCAGAAGTAGAAATGATTAAACAGTATAGGCTAGTTTGCATATCTTACTCACAAGCTCCTCATGTTCGATGCCAGTATCCAGCTTTGAATCTAGGACATGGGTTTTGAACCACTCAAAAACTTCACATTCTGCTCCTGTCTTTCCTTCCATTCTTTTAACAACACGATCTATCTATGCATAAACAGTTAGAAGAATTAACACGACGGTTCATCAACAAACTTTCACAAACAAACTCAGTCACAGTAATATGACCATAAACGTGAAAGACATCCAATTTAATTATAAAAGAAGGCACATAAAAGAAGAAGAAAAAAATATCCAAAATGAAGGCACTAGAGTAGCATTCGGTCTGAAACTAAAATGAATAGCTGACAATCTGACACTCAACCCAAACAATACATTCTTGTGACCGAAGACATATATATACATACAATATACAACACCAAACAGACAAACATTTGTCAACTAGGTGAGGTTGACAACGTAGGTCAATCAATATCATAAATCCTTATCACATACATTTAAATATAAACCATTTACTCCGGCTCTGTTTGGATGAACAACTTAACTAAGCACATATAACATAATCTTTTATCCTAAATGTGCTTATGTACATGTTATTTCTATAACAAGAGATAAAATAAGCCAAAGTTTTTTCATATGAGCTATAAGCTGTCATAGATAGGTTATCGAAATAAGCTGAAAACGACTTATAGAATATGGACATGTCATAGTTGTTTCCATAATCACTCCAAAATCGTCTAGCAACTGTTTATGTTAGTAGATAAGCTCAAACAAGACAATTGAAACAAACCCTAAATCTCTAACAATAGTTTGGCCAGACTGACAACATACATACATTCATATATATAGTTAAACCAACCTGTTTCAGGTAGTCATCGAAAAACATTACAGCATGATCATCTTGTCCGGTATTTAATTTAAAAAGACGAAGCACTTTATCCCTCCGTAGCGACTGCACAAATAAATTAATTTTAAATCTTAATACTAATTATCACATTAATCAATCCATCAAAACTTAAGAGCTTAAATAAGCGACAACACTAATGTTTAGTAGCAGATAACAAAATCAAAATCACAAAATTCCAAAACAAACAAACCTCTAATTCTCTATCAACTTGTGTTCTATCCTTCACACTGCTATACAATTGAGATTTCAACATAAATGGTTGAACCGAAACCTATAAATAGAATGATCATCATTAATCAAAAACTCAATTAAATATAAATAACTAGTTGATCAAAAATTCACATAGTTACTGCTGTTTACGTTGGGAATTTGTGGAAATTGAGCTCGCATGATTTGAAGAGCGAGAAGTGTGTCGGTGAATGTAAGATCGTTCTCTGCGAATTGGAATAGAGATTAATTGAACGTGTAAAGAAAGAGAAATGGAGGTGTAGAATAGGAGAGGATTGTGCGTGTACCGAGTGATGATGAGGTGTTTCCGGCGTCGGAATTTTCAGTTCGCCGGCGTTTGGTGCCTTTTGATGAAGATTCTGAAACTTTCTCCATGCGTCTTTTTCTCCTTCTTCCTTTGTTTGTTCGGGTAGAAAGTGAGAAGAGATCATCTATTATTTTTTTTATGTTAATTAATCTTCAAATGTTTTAATTAAATTCAATTATTCTAAAATTTAATTCAAAATGTTGCTAAAAAAAATTCAAAATGTTGGTTAAACCCCAAAAAAAATTAATTTAAATGTTAGAATTTCATTTAGTCATATAATTTTTGTAAAGTTGAACATGATGAATCAATCCATCCCGATTTTTTTATCGTAGACCAACTTAATTTAAATGGTCTAAAATTTCATTTACTTTGTGCAAAATAACATGTTAAACAAATTTCATCGATATTAATAAGGGTTAAAAAAAGATAAGAAAATAAACAAGCATAAAAGTATTTAAAAGTATACACGAGTATAAAAGGAATAAATCTTCATTGTTACCAAAACCAATGAGTGTATTACCAACAATCACATGAAGAGGAAGCTCAAGGGAATAGTTGCTCTCTAAACTAGATGAAACTAATAGCAATAAAACCATGTTAGTGATTATGCCAAAAATTATTATAATAAAATGTTTAGATGAATCTGATTTTGAGGACTCGTCACAATTAAGGTAGATCTCAATATTCAAATATTATTCTTTTTTTTAATATATTCAATGATCGTTGATAGAAATATTTACAAATCATTCATCAAAGAGGTTCTTTCGTCAAAAAGTGAAAGATGAATTACGTTCTTGCGAAGTATGGTCAGTATACTTACCAATTAAACCAATCTTCACTCACATGATTATGCCAATTTCACCCTTTATTAAGAATGTTGACTTTAATATTACTTGAAAATCGTGGTTGAGATCCCAAACTTTTAGCTTGGAGAAGGCATTTGCCTTGGTTATTTATTTCCTTGAGGATAGGGAAATTACATGACAAAGTGTACATCCTACAATGACGTCGTGTGTTTTTCAATGTGTTTAACATTGGAAGACACCCATTTCAAAAAGAGTTAGCCTTACTTTAAGGGTTTGTTTTCTGGGTATGGTCATGCACATTAGCACCACATGTTTTCACTATGGCTCATGTTAACTAGTGCCCAAGGCACTGGTTAGGAAGCCAAAAGAAGAAATTGTAAGTCAAAAAAGATACTTTTTAAGCTTTTAATGTATTGATTACACAACTTTCAATGTAAATATTACTATATTTGTTTCCTTAACCAGTGTCTCCGGGGCACTGGTTAACATTTCCCTTTCACTATGGCCATTGAACATTGTTGTGTTCATCTCATCCTCGTGGAGAACAATAAATGTCATAGACACTTAACTTGGATCTGGATCTCAACTATAACATTCAGGATTGTGATTAAGTTAACATTAAGTAATCACTTTGTCGTGATCATTGTGCCTAATATCATTTCTATTAGTTCCACCTGAAATCCAAGTGACTTTTTGTTTAGGAGTCAGTTTGATTCTGCTTAGTTTTTAGTGGCATGAGAATCTAACTCACAACAATGATTTTTGTGTTAAACTTTTGTTAAAAAAAATGTGTCCTTTGTTAGTATATTATTAGAGGGGAGGGGAAAATGTTAGCACTCTTAGAAAAATGTATTGTGTAGTATATTATTTTGAACCTTTTTCTTAAACTTCAATGTCTCAATCTCAATACTCTTAATCGCACTTTATTCACTTTGATTAGAACACTAAAAATTTATATGGATCAATCAAATTTATATGGGGTTCATTTCATTTTAAAGAGGCATATGTTCTTTTTTTTTTGTGAATCAGATACCATTTATGTGTAACTATACAGACTAAACCATCGAATCGGGGGTAGGACTGCATTGAGTGTCAGAACTCTTGGTCAAGAGATTTAAAATAGCACTTTTGGTCAACATATGCGTTGATCCGATAAAAATAAAATGAGACGCCCCTTTTGGCAAAATGGGATAAAGTTGGGGGTTAAAAGTGTTATTTTAAAAGTTTAGGGGCCAAAATTGTCGGTTTGTGAAAGTTATAGGGTCAAAAGTACAATTTAGGCAAAATAATACTCCTTCTCTCAAATTATAAGTTGTTTTGGGAAGAAATTTTTTTTGTCCTAAATTATAAGTAGTTGTAGACCATCCACAATGGAGAAATCCATTTTTGATTACATAAATGGGCATCACATGTACTCCCTCCGGTCTCAAATATAAGAAAAGATTTCTTTTTTAGGTTCATTGAGTAGTTAATGTATATGGTCTACATTGTAAAGCAGATACATTAATCATTCAATGAACCTAAAAAATGAATCTTTTCTTATATTTGAGACCGGAGGGAGTACATGTCATTCATTTATAATTTTTAATAGTAGTATCTAATAAGTACTCAATCTCTCCGACTTAACATTTCACACAAATTTCTTAAACGAGACTCACTAATCATCTATCAATTATTCTATATAATTATTCTAAGATGTGTGCTGCTAAAAAATGGGATACTTATTTGAGACCTTCAATCTTATTAAGCACTCATAAAATTTCTCCACAATGGTAGTACCTAGTTATGGATTAAGACCTTACCATTGCGGATGATCTTAAAATACCAACGAAGTATTAATGTTAATTTTCTTATTGTATCATTAATTATTTATTACTTTTTATTCTTTCAATTCTTTAATTTATCTTTCTAATATAATTTTTTTATTGAAGAAGCCAAAATGAAATAAATAATCACCAAGAGCGATTCATCTCGCACAGGGTGTGCAAAGAAAATTACTCCTCAAAAGAATACAAATCAAATATTTGTTGCCAAATAAAACACAACAAAAGAGATGAAGAAAAAAAAACTACTCCATAACACCCATACAAGTTAAAGGGTGTCGCTACCAGTCATTATAATTGAAAGCTGAAGTTAGCTTATTAGCCTTTAGCCAAGAAAACCTTTAGCCAAGAAAAGGAAACAAACTTTACAATGTCTAATAATTGTGTCAAATCCCTTGCTTTGTTTTTAAAAATCATGTTGTTTCTTTCCTTCAAACTGTCCAAACGCAAGCATGCCAGATAACTTTGAAGAAAGAATGTGTAACTCTCGGTAACCCTGTCATATGGCCAAACTGATGAAAATGGTCACAGCCAGAATTTGGAGAAATGAAAGAGAAACCGAGTCACTGGTAAACCCTTAGCCAAATATTGCCAAAGATGTCGCAACTGAAAGAAAAAAAAATGATTCGTCGTCTCCTGGCAATCGCAGCCACCTATGCAAAAGATGTCTTCGTGATGAAGAGCTCTCCTACAGATAAGATTATCTTTGGTAGGAAGTCTGTTGCGGAGAAGTCGCCAAACAAATATTGATACCTTTAACGGAACCTGCTTCAGTCACACAACGTTGTAAAGACCGCTCTCCACAAATGTGTCAGGTCGCATGAGATACTGATAAGTCCCCTTAACTGAGTAACCGTTAATAGGATCCAAAACCCACCGCCACCTGTCATGAACATGATCCTGCAAAACAATATTATACAGCAAGGACGAACACTCAGTAACTAACTCCTCTTCCCACGCCAAAAGACGCCTCCACCACTCCCAAGCGTCACCTCCAACCACCCATCCTCTACCAGCCATCTCCCTCACCGTCGCCCATTTATTTTCAGCCAGATCGAATAAGCGTGGAAAACGCACATGTAAGGGTGCGCCCCCCACCCAGTTGTCCAACCAAAAATATGTGCTACTCCCTCCACCAACCACTCTACGGACGTTCTCCTCAAACTAGCCCCCTCCCCCGACCTGACACCACTACGGATAGCGGACAACATCCTCCACCACACCGAACTATCCCTCCTCCCTTCCTTCAACCGACCTCCCTCCTCCCCGTACCTAGCCTTTAAGACTCGATACCATAACCCTTCCTTATCCACTAACATACGCCAACACCACTTCCCTAATAATGCAACAGTAAATTCCCTCAACCTCCGAACACCTAATCCACCCTCCTCATGTGGGGGCCTTGAAGAAGGAAAGAAAGTAAACCGGAACAGATGACATGACATATTTCAGAAGGATCAAACGACCACCAAACGAGAGAAATTTGCTTTTCCAGTTCGACAATCTTGAAATGATACAGGTTAAAATCGGTCTCCAAAAGTCTAGCTTTCGCGGATCCCCGCCTATAGGCAACCCCAAATACACAAATGGAAAGGCACCGACACGACAGTGTAAGACCCTAGCAGCCTCAAACAACCAAGAATCTGAAACGTTAACTCCCGTAAGCATGCTTTTTTGAAAATTTACCTTCAACCCAGACAATTGTTCTAAAATCAACAACACAGCTCGTATAGAGCGCACATTCAACCAACTTTTTTGACCAATAGTCAACGTATCATCATCAAACTGAAGATGTGACATGCTCATAGTATTGTCAAGCCCCACATCATAACCATGGAACAACCCCGCCTCCACCAACGACTGCATAAGAACATTAAATCCTTCGGCCACCAACAAGAAAAGGAACGGAGAAAGAGGATCACCCTGACGCAGACCTCTTTCCATAGGAAACTCATCCGTAGGGCACCCGTTGACCAACACAGAAGCCATAGCCGTTCCGACACATTCAGACACCACTTCCTCCAGAGGGTAGGGAAATTCATTCTCTACATAACCATATCCAAGTAATTTAAATCCACTGAGTCATAAGCCTTTTCGAAGTCCACCTTAAAAAGCAACATTTCCTTCTTAAGGCGACGAGCTTCATCCACAACCTCATTTGCCACCAGAATACCGTCCAAAATCTGCTTGCCCTTAACAAAAGCTGATTGAGAATCTGAAACCACACTTCTGATAACGGCTCGAAGTCTATTAGCAAGAATCTTGGCTAGCACCTTATACATACAACCAACCAAGGATATCGGTCGAAAATCATGTAACCTTTGAGGACTATCCACTCTTGGAATTAAAGCAATAAAAGTTGTGTTAATCCCCTTTGGCAACCTACCACTGCGATGAAATTCCGTTGCAAAACGCATAAAATCATCCTTCACTACATTCCAAAATTGCTTTAGAAAACCGAAACTGATGTCGTCCGGCCCTGGGCTCTTATAACTGTCACAATCCCATACCGCTTGTTTCACCTCCTCCAACGTAAATGACCGAATAATATTACCCGACTCAATCATAGATAGCTGACGAAAACAAAGATTATCCACCCCTGGACGCTCCACTTCTATATGTCTGGAGTGCGATGAAAAATGATTAAACACAGCTGCACGGATATTTTGGACCCCTTCAATTTGGACCCCATTCACATGTAACATATGAATAGCATTGCGACGTCATCTTGATTATTAATAACAACTAATATAATTTATTAAGAACAGTCTTGTAAAACAACTTATAATTTTATTTTTCTAATACAAAATTAATTATATTTTCTTAATACGTGTGAAATGTTTAAAATTTCTAATAATTAATTATTAATTATAGAGTAACATATTAGAGAATGTGTTAATTTAAGATTAATTATTAATTATGAATATGTGACCACATGCATCAAGTATTAACCCATGTTTGTAAGGAAAAAATGATAAGATTACAGCTTTTTTTTTGAAAGAAGATTACAGCTAGATGTTGTTACTTAGCTCCTCAACATTGGTAAATGTAATGGACTTACCCCGTTTCATCATCTGATCTTACACACAAGAAAGAAAAAAGTTTGGGATTTAGATCTCACCATATCCCAATCCCAATACAATACAATACCTGTGACTTTGATGAATAAATAAAAAATGAAAAGATTCTATTGTTCACCCTTTAGCAACATTTTTCATTGTTCGTTTTCTGTTCCAAATCCATTACCTCACTTTCACTCTTTCTAGCAAGGTACGTACGTGCTTCAATCTTTCTCACTTCTTCATTATCTTTCCTCAGATCCATTTTCATACCCTTCTGGGTTTCAATTCCCACTTACATTTACAAAAATGCCAACTTTTTCCTCTTCTTCCATCTTCCACTTCAAATTCTTTGTGCCATCAATATCTGTTCAATCGCTGAACTATATTCATCTAATGGGTCATTGAAAGCTTGCAACTTTCGGTGATGCGTTTTCTACCCCACCCCACTTTTTCCCTCTTTTCCTTCGTGCAATTTCTATGGATTTCATTTTCATTCACGTACCAGTAATGGATTGTTTTGCTTTTAGCTATTAGACAATACTATGATTCCACAACTTGATTTCTATTGTATATTTATGTGCTGCAATCAGTTAGTTATGACAGTTTGGTTTTTTTTCTCTTTTCTGTTGAGTCAGTTATGTGGTAATCAATTTGTATGTAAACTTTTATTTCAAGTAATGAATTCAGGAAAATCGTTTCTGTGAAATAAATTGTGTTTGACATGCTTCTAGTTATGATAGTAGTGTTATTACTATTTCATTGATTTTAATTTAAACTTTGCATGCAGTTCTTGCTTTGTGGTTCTCAACTGCATCACCTAGGCGATTTGTGGAACTCGGGTCATTAAGTTGAGGGCTTCTTGTTGGGTGAACTTTGAATCAGTGAGTGTCTGAGTGAGTGTGGTGAGAAAATTTTGGGATGGTTATTTGACTGGATAGTTTTTTTCATTGAAATTATCGATTTTTATATTTGGTAGTTGAAGTTATTGAAATGTGATTCTTGTGTAGTGGCAAGAATGGCTAAAGGAAGAGCAGATGGGAACCCGAGAAAGCGGTTGATCACAATTGTGTTGGTTTTATTCATTGTTGGTGGTTTACTTTACCTGTATTCTCGGAATAGTGGATCATCATCTTCTATTGAGTACACAAGCAAATCATTAATTACCGGAGGCGGAGATGACATTGTTGTACCGAGGACCATTCCTGTGAGTTATCTCAACCGGAACTAAACAACTTTTACATTTTAAGCAGTGTTGTCAAATAGTGGCTATAGTGTTATAGTGTAGCAGAATTTTAACAAACCACTATTGTTCTGAGATATGCAATTTAGTACAAATGTTGTTAAGTAGTGGCTATAACAGCGCCTTAACACTATAGCGTAGTAGAATTTAAACAAACTGCTATTTTTTGCAATCCGTGATTAATTTAACCCTTCCCGTTAGCCTCAAGTGATGGTGTCTATTACAAAGCATTCAAGTTAGTTTACTCTTTTCACTTTTCAAGGTTTGTGATGATCGGCACTCGGAGCTAATTCCCTGTCTAGACAGAAATCTCATATACCAAACAAGATTGAAGCTTGATTTGACTTTGATGGAGCATTATGAGCGACACTGTCCAATGCCCGAGAGGCGTTATAATTGCTTGATTCCCCCTCCTCCTGGGTATAAGGTTGATTTCTCTTAGACACTGCTTCTCATGTGGAATTAAGAAAGTTCATTATAAAATTTGAAATTTTCAATGCTTAGAGCTTTTAGTATCTTGTGTTGTTCTTGGTAATAATAGATTCCAATCAAGTGGCCCAAAAGCAGAGATCAGGTATGGAGAGCAAATATACCTCACACACATCTTGCAACTGAGAAATCTGACCAGAACTGGATGGTAGTAAAAGGTGAAAAGATAGTTTTTCCTGGTGGAGGAACTCACTTTCATCGCGGTGCTGATAAGTATATTGCATCAATTGCCAATGTAAGCTGGTTACTCTTGTGATTTTATTTGAGTTTGACTAATTACAAACATAAAACTCTTACATAACTAGAAAAAGTAATGACTTGATATTTTTGATTTGGTATTACAGATGCTCAATTTTCCAAATAATATTATAAACAATGGAGGAAGACTCCGTAATGTTTTTGATGTTGGCTGTGGCGTTGCCAGCTTTGGAGGATATCTTCTTTCTTCCGATGTACTAGCAATGTCATTAGCACCAAATGATGTTCATGAAAACCAAATCCAGTTTGCTTTAGAGAGAGGAATTCCGGCATATCTTGGTGTTCTAGGGACATTCAGACTACCTTACCCTAGTAGATCTTTTGAACTTGCTCACTGTTCACGTTGTAGAATCGATTGGCTTCAAAGAGATGGCATACTTCTTCTTGAACTGGATAGGATACTCAGACCAGGAGGCTACTTTGTTTACTCGTCTCCTGAAGCTTATGCTCAGGATGAAGAGGACCGGAGAATATGGAGAGAAATGAGTGCTCTTGTAGGGCGGATGTGTTGGAAAGTAGCTGCCAAGAAGAACCAGACTGTCATATGGGTCAAGCCTCTAACAAATGATTGTTACTTAAAAAGAGAGCCCGGTACACAACCTCCACTCTGTAGTTCTGATGATGATCCTGATACTGTTTGGGGAGTTAAAATGAAAGCTTGCATCACACGTTACTCTGATCGTGAGTGATGTTTTCCCTATTTCATACAATGATTTTAGTTTTTTCTTAAGCCCAAGATTACTTTTGTTGTTCTTGATAGGTCCATGTTCTTTTTTATTTCGTTATATTTGACACTAGTTACACAACTGCATATTTGCATATATTAGTGTTGCACATTGTTCTGTTACATCAGCAATTTCTCGAATTAATTCATTACTATTGTATTAAAAGTTGAAAAATCAATAACCAGATATTCTCATTGACTATGCAGAGGTGCATAAAACAAGAGGAAGCGATTTGTCTCCTTGGCCTGCTCGATTGACTACTCCACCTCCTCGTCTTGCGGACTTTAACTATTCTAATGAAATGTTTGTAAAGGACATGGTAATTTGAAATATATCCTTTTTTCTGCATTTAACCGAAGGCATGATAGTTTCATGGCCAGCATGTCTGATTGTGGGGTATATGACCTGACTAATTTTGTGCAGGATGTTTGGCAACGGAGAGTTAGTAATTACTGGAAACTGCTAGGCAATAAAATAAAACCTGACACAATTCGAAATGTGATGGACATGAAGGCAAATTTGGGTTCTTTTGCAGCTGCTTTGAAGGACAAAGATGTCTGGGTTATGAATGTAGTGCCTGAAAATGGGCCAAACACACTCAAGATCATATATGACAGAGGGCTGTTGGGAACAGTTCACAACTGGTATGGCTCTTATATTGATCTTCTCTGCCTTTATATTAACAACTATTCATGTCTAATTTATTGCTTCATTTTTCAAAAATACTATACCTTGTTGTAAATAATGAATATACAATGCAAGATACCCATTTGAAACCACCTATATAATATGAACCTTAAATAAAAGAAGAGGCCTGTACCAATTGAGTTTCATGCTTTAGTTAAAGACGTATCGTTCGGGAGAATCCGAGTTCAAATCCTAACTGTAGCAATCATTGATCAGGCTTTATTTACCTAAGCTGGACTCCAGATTACCAAGGGGCCTTCCCCTTGGAACCGGGAGGTTAAGACAAAAAAACTTTTCATAACCTTGTTTTGTGCATCAATGTAACAACAGGTGTGAAGCATTTTCTACTTACCCTCGCACGTATGATCTACTCCATGCATGGACTATATTTTCTGATATCATCGAGAGAGAATGCAGTGTACAGGATTTATTGATTGAGATGGATAGAATACTGAGGCCAAAAGGTTTCATAATTATTCGTGATAAGCGATCAGTTGTGTTGTCTATAAGGAAGTTCTTGCCAGCATTGCACTGGGATGCAGCGACGAAACCTAATGTGGAGCAAGATTCAGATACAGGTGAGGATGATGCAGTGTTAATAATTCAGAAGAAGATGTGGCTGACAACCGAGAGCATCCGGGTTTCAGAAAAATGACATACTCCAACAATGGACAAAGTCTTTACCATTTCACTTGAAGTTTAAAACTTCAGCAACTGAGTGAGAAATGAGCACATCATTGTGAAAATTTGCTTTCATATGATGTAGGTGTCCTTTTATGTTGTTCCTCTTCTCTACACTACAGGCTTGAGTTACAATGAAAGCTCATCCTAAATCGTCTTTTTGAACTTATTTGATTTTGAACACACCTTGTTATTGTGATTAGGAAAATTAGATGAATCTGAGAAGTAGTTTTACACTGTCAGTGCATAGAGATTAATCTACGTCGAAATTGATTTGAAGAAGTTAGTGGATATATATAGAAACTTCAATTATTTCTGAGAATAATGCTTTGCACAATTAAGAGCATATGGTGCTGCCGTTATAAAGCTCTCAAATTAAATGACACGGGTATTCTTTTTAGAAATTTAACATATTTTTAATAAAGGCTATATAATAGCGGGAAAAATGTAATATGTGATTATTTAGTTTGGAAATTGACATGGGATTGGAAACATGCAAGTTTTTTTACTATCGTTAAAACGGGTTATGATTTATGAATGATTCATTTTTTTTTTTTGTACAAATAGCGTAGAAATTATTTTTATCACCCATTAACATCTTCAAACACTTCTGCGTGAAAATAACAGGGTAGTCCAATAATATTGTGAAAATCCAACCTTTGAATGCTTAATGTATATCACACGAGTTAGGATCATCTACATTACATGCTCTCAACAATAGGGGGTTTCATATTACATGTAAAATGGGTTTTACACATTAATATTCCATCAATTATATTTTGAAAAAAATTGAGATTATTTCTACTTTCTAGGTCTGTATTAATCCAGAAATTACAGTACGTTGTCTTGCAAAAAAAAATTGAGATCATATACGTTCAATTGTTTTAGATGGCTTTAGAGAGGGCAAGTAAGTATTACGGAAGTACTAAGAAACTTTCCTCATATCAAATCTTGTCCATCCTTACATGCCGGAGACAGCTTAAACGTACTATCAATGTAGACATGCAAATACCAAGATGGTACTAACATTTAACAAATGGTAAAAATTACTCAAATATCAAGTTATAACGTTTGCAAGTAAATTGCTTTACCTTCGCCTGATGTGGAAAAAAAAAAATGCTTATTGTTTCCTTTCTTACATGTCATGTAATTTCTCCCTTTCATATATTTTACCAGTGCTCTATGCATACACTCAAACGGTTAAAAACAAAAACGTTGCATATAATCCCTCAAAAAAAAAAAAATAAATTACAC
>Ga0228710_1009133_pt1 | contig 13901 bp, 5 predicted proteins | sample MedpolnodulmetaG_FD_177995 | JGI IMG/M metagenome (GOLD analysis project Ga0228710, IMG submission 177995) | Root nodule microbial communities from Medicago polymorpha collected in Santa Monica, California, United States - pink nodules | ecosystem: Host-associated > Plants > Roots > Nodule...
TTCACTTTTGTTTTTTTTTTTTTTTTTGCTTTTTTGGGGGTAACAAAGGGTCAAGGAAGGGGTAAAATAGGCCAACCGACTTGGGGCACAAAGAGGTCAACCCTTAGGGTAAAAGCAAATCTCCTTCTTTTTACCCCAAAAACTTTTTACCGTGGGTAAAAAATTCTTTCTTAGGGTATAAAAAGAACCAGATTTAGATTTACCCCGAAGGGATGACGTCTTTTTGCCCCAAGATGATTGGTCTCTTTTACCACCGACCTTGATCCTCTGTTACCCCTAAGTTGGTCTATTTTTACCTCAAAGAAGCATATTTATTTTAGTCCAATAAAATGTATCAAATTATGTAATATGTAATTGTATCAAAAAATTAATAAAATGAGGTTTTGTATTACCATTTATATTATTAGCATTTATGTTACTAGCATTTATATTATTTGTATTACCATTTAAATAAATTCGAAAAAAATATTGCATATTTTGAAATGTGAGTTAACTCACGCTGCAGTATTTGTAAATTAACACTAACGTGTTTTAACTGACGTTAAAAATACTCCGGCGTGAGTTAATTCACGTAAGGGTATTTTGATCATTTCACTTGGGAATGAGAAAAAATGTTTGGGTAAAGAGCAGTTCTCTAAAATTGGTCATTTCCCTTTCTAATAACTACCTAAATATTGGGAGTACTCGTGTGTCACATGTCTCTTATGATTTATGAAAGTAACATCTCTTTCACATGATTTTAACCAAGTGCACTACTATAAATCAAAATGGTGATCAATTTATCATGATCACTAGCAACAAAGACTGATCGGTTGAGTTGAGTACTTGAAGGAAGAAGATGCTAACTAACGTCTCTTAAATGATAAAAGAATGAATTCTTAAAGATTCAGAACTAAAGCAATTTTCGAAATTCACCATAAAACCTACTTGAGCGCCACAACATCAACTTTCAGACCTTTTCATCAGTTGCTAGATGTATGACAGTATAACATTGCATCACCACAGAAAATTATGGACCATGGAATATTGCCTTTATATATAACAACTTAGAAAGTGACACTCTTGATAGTCAAGTCAAGTATGGGATAACTTCACTTTATTCTCGTGGGATTCTAGCTACCATCAACATGTGACTTGTCCAATTACATTCCTCCATAGCATTGTAATTCACACACACCTCCTTAATCTTGACTTGCTTAATTAGTTGCTTTATTTTTGTTTTCTTGACATGCACGTCTGACATGAAACAAGAATATTTCTCCTCAGTCGGGATGATGATGATTTTACATCTGCCAGTGGAAAGGATAGGAATTGGTCAATTTCTGGTTGGTCCTTACAATGACAAATTAATGAAAAAAGTAATGGCAGATAAAGACTTTGAATTTTATAAAGAAGTGATTCCTAGAATATTGTTTAGCATTGGAATCAGAAACAAGAAAGTAGGATCTATTCACTCCCTTCAGGGCCTGCATTACATATTGTCGTTGCCGAGTTTTAGTTAGAACTTAGATCAGCACCAAAACCCTGCTAGCAAGTAAAATATCTTATCATTGGTGCCTACAGTACTGATTGAAGTTTATTAAATTCTATGTGCTAAGGTATCCTAGAGATTAGTTTTTTGAGGTTTGGAGATTCAAAGTTTCATTTAATTAAGGGGTTACTTTTCCCAACCAATACTCTTTCTACAGATTAGTTAAGGATTGTAACCAAAAACGTATTTAAAGAACAAAATTATCTAGCAACTGTGTCACACCATGTTAGTCATTTGTTTGAACTTTTTTTTCTTCTCACATCCGTGTAATTTTTGCACGTAATATTTACTTTTCCCTAATTCTAATGAGAGTAATAGCCACAAAAAATTATTTTAGAAATTGTGACCCACCCCGTGTGCCATCCCATAAAAGTTCGTTGTACTTCTATGTCAATTTCACTTTTATGGAAGCTATTAGCTCCCAAATTTCACTTCATTCCCTTTTACACCAAGGTTTGACTTTCTTGAAAAGTAAACCATACTGAAGTTACCCTGAGACAAGAAAGGGTAAAAATTGCAAGCACACAAAAATGGCAGTAAATAGAGGCACAAAATTTCGCCACCTCTCGTTAAGTAGAAGACTTTTCTTAGAATAGATAGATGTATTAAGTATGTTTTTCATGAATTAACCTAACATAGTGGAAAGGTATAAATCAATAATCAATTCTAAGGTTAAATAATATACCTCACATTACTACAATTTGAGGTTCCTTTATCGTTGAAATAATGCTCTTCATTATTGTTGTTAAAATTCCGATTTAGATCTCAAAATTTAGGATTTTGCTACTTTATTCATGTACAATGATTCAAATTTATAATAGAATTTAAAAATAGACAAAATTCTTATAAAATCGCATCAAAATTACAGAAAATTATGAAATCCATGCAAAATCGCAGAATTTTAAAGGATTTGAAAGGGTTTGCCTATTTCATTGAGATGGGTCAATTTTGACATGGTTTGTCAGTTGACCTGGTTTGTACCACTACAGGTCCCCGGTTCTTAGGGGCGGAGCCAACCCCCAGCTAGCCTGGGCACTAGCCCAGGCTCAACTTCTACTATCTTTGTAGCAAGCCCGGCCATTCCTTGATTTTCTCTCTTTTCCTACGGATTTACCTGCGAATTTTGATGTAACTTCCGCAGGAAACACATTTTTTACGAATTTTGCCAAGGATTTAGGTTTCCAGGTAAATGTAATACCTTCGTGGGTAATTGTTTCTTAGGATTTTAGGATCCGCATGAAAGGTATATCCGCATGAAATGTGCAATTATCCGCAGGAAGGAAGTAACATTATATGAGAAGTCTATAAAATTATCCGCAGGAAATGTGCAATTTTTGCCCAGGCTCTATAAAATTCCTGGCTCCGCCACTGCCGGTTCTATAGGTTCGTTAATTGACCCGGTTTGCATCAGTGACCCGGTTCTATAGATATATAAAAGACCAAGTTTTTTTATTTATTGTTTTACACCACACTACCTCTTCACCGTATATCCAATTCAAAATGAACTATATAAAACTAGATTGACTCTTCCCTTCAATTCATCACCTCTTAATTGACGATTTCTTCATGATTTATGATTGCATCTAGGATTTGTTTAAGTATTTCTTCATGATTAATTACTTTGTGAGGCATCTACGATTTTGCTTTTAAGTATTTTGTCTAGGTTGTTTAACATTGTTATGACAACTAAAGAGTATTTCACATCTAGGCTTTGAGTCATTTATGTATAAGTATTTTGTGACTCTAAACTTTGAGCAATTTACTACTATATGAAATTTAAAACATATATTTAGTTTTATTTTTGTTTTGGTAGAATCCATCGATTTTGATTGCGATTTTAAGATTTTCGATTTTGCTATCCTATATTGTTTCATCAAAAGTAGTCAAGTAAAATCCTTTGATTTTTATTGCGATTTTACTTTTAATATTCTTTTTCAACCTGAAGTAAAATTCCGATTTTGACAACTTTGCTCTTCGGTACCTTTGACTATATATCTGTTTTTTTTTTGTTTTTTATACAGGCAAAAAAAAAACAATAAAAGAACAAGGGAGGGCCTGCTCTCCAATGTAATGCAAAGAACTAACAAGTAAGCAACCAACTCTCAATAATGTTTTTCATGTTCCATTTGATTCTTCAATAATGTTTCTTATATATTTTATGTAACAGTATTATGGTGACCCTCTTCAACATTCAATAATACATGGCTCAATGATTTGTTCCTTACCTCAACTTTTTGGTCGTTAAGATTTCTGTCATGTAATCATACAGAAAATGAAAATCTTTGCTTCAAAAGCAATTGAAAGTTCACATGTTATGTTCTAAAGAAAATAAATCAATGAAGAGAATGAAGGAAGAACGAAAACCCCACCATCTAAGAATCAGTAGACAAACTGTATGCCTACAACCTCATAAACATTTTTCTTTTCTTTTCTTTTCTTTTTTATGAACAAAAGTTTAGACTAGTCGGGTCTCAGAAACTTAAAAAAAACTTAAAGAGTAGTATTTACATAGATATTTACATATTATCCTAACAACAATGTCTCGCATCGATGATAACGAATTCAAACAATGATATGAATCCTTACTGATCAGTAGAGTTGTAAATAAATGGGCCGACCCTAACATGCCAACCCAAAAAAATTATATTATTATTGTTTATTGAACTTTACTTTTAATTCCTCTTGGACACACCATTTCTAAATTATTTGTATCACAATTTTAAACCTAATTCTTTGAATTAAAACACATGTTTAGATTCAATTGAATTTTGTTTTGATGTGGGAGGCTGCAAAGAAGGCAACTCAAGTGTCGCAATTAAGCAACTAGGAACATACCGCAGTAAAGACGATGAAGTGTGGACAATGCAAGAAGCTCAATGACAAATCTAAGATATATTCTGATACCACATAAAAAAAGTTCTAATATATTTCAATGATCTAAATAACGTATTAGCGTTAATCTAAATATATATGTTATTTCTAAATCTTGTCGGACCAAGCTAATAGACTAATAAACCAAATATAAATTACTACTAAAATTACATTATTTTCAACATACATTTTTTGTAACATGATGAGAGAGGCATTCAACCTTTATTGGCTGGTGATATGCAATAACACTAGAATATAAATTTTGTAAGGTATAATGCAACATTTTAATGGAGAGAAGTACCGTAGAATGGTAAATTCTATGTACAAGTAAGATAGTACTGTACCATGCACACATTTTTATTTATCATTAGATCAATAAATTATACTATATTTCACTTGATTCAATGATAAAAAAAAAAACAAACATGGCATGGTACTAAACCTACTTCACTTATTCTCCATATAACCAGCCACAAAAGAATAGCTCAATGTTAAATTTCCATGTTTATAGTTCAATTGGGAGTAAATGAAAAAAGGTTCTCATAGGGATAGACCAGCTTACTTACTACATATGTAGGGATATTTTGAATTTGAATAAAAGGAAAATTAAGATTATTACAATTTTTTATTGATAAAAAACTGTTGCTAGAATTCCATCATCCCTTGAACTAGATCCTACCTTTAAATCTTTATTAATCATTTTGTTTATTAGTTCCTTTGACCTGAAAATAACAGAGTGGACACATGGAATTCTCACAACCTGAATAATGGTCGACTATAAAGCAACGATTCTGTTAAGAAAATGACAAGAAACCAAGAGTCACAAAATCATATCATAAATTCATAATGCAACTAATCATATGAACTGTGGACCGGTTTTTATATGTTTTTGTACTAAGGGGAAGAATGAGTGGTTGAGGATAATCACTTTACTGATTAAGCTAAGCAACCATTCAGATTCTCCTTAACCGCCCATGCTAACAATAGAAATTGCCATACCTTGATTAAGATCCTATAATCAGCCTTTCTTTCAATTTTTAGAGACCCACCAACATTGATGAAAAATATATTTTTTAACTTTTATAAAAAAAAAAAAAAAGGGTGAAAGTATCAGTAATTATAGAGAACATATTAACTGGACATATACTATCAATGTTTTATATTGCAATCACGGTTTCAATTAGTCATTTTCCAAGATATTGCATGAAGGGATGCCAACATACATTCGTAAATGGAGAGAAAATTCCCTCGAAGGTAGTGCAATATAGGGACGGGAATCATATTAGGATTTATATAATTAGGAGGTGTTCTCTTTATTGAGGAAACATAATTGTAGGATATGTGATTGTAAGAGTAATTGATGTGATTGTAGGAGTAATGGTAGGAGATACTCTCTTGAGTCTTGGTTGAGAGATGTGACCAAATGAATGACAAACCTAAGACAAATATTTCTATCATAGTATCATAGTTGGGTTAAGAATCATTATAAGAATTTGACTAACGACATATTGATGAGTGTTCAAGATGTTTAGAGTTTGTTGGAAGTCTCACATTTTTTTTAGATTTTCAGACATTTTTTTAACATGGTGTCATGGTATCGGTAAGCTTAGGTAACGAAAAACTTTTCTCCTCCATCTAAACCTATCAACCACCATACCTGCCTCCCCGTATTCCTGATTCAAACTCCACTGCCATGCCAAACACTGACCCTTCTTCTACCCATGGACTAATCCTTCTCTTACATCACCCACTCCTCCTCCTAATCCTCCCACTCCTCCTTATCCCGATCTTATGATCCCTAATACTATCAACTTCATCAAAGCTACATTAGATATTGAATATGGTCAATATAATACTTGGTCGGTGCTCTTTAAAACCCACGTTAGGGCTTATCATGTGCTTGATCATATCATTCCTCCTTCAAAGAATGATAAGAAGCCAATTTCATGTCTTTGATATTTTTGTGTTACAATGGATTTACGACACTATCTCTAGCGATCTTCCCAACACAATCATTGAACGTGATTCAACCGCCGAACTTGCATGAAACATGTTTTGATAATTTCGTTGATAATAAAAATTATATGGCTCTCTACCTTGGACAAGAATTTTTGGAAGTGAAAATGGTAAAGTGCGTGTTTTACATGTCCCTTTACATTTTCAAATTGCTGACACCTTCAACAAAGGACTTCGACTACGAGGATGAATTAAAATATATATATGATCTTATATATTTAGTTAGCATTTATATATTGAAAAGTTAATTCTTTTATTTTTTTGGCTTTTGCACCGGTTTCTGACCCACCAAAGGTGAGCGACTAATCCAGCTCATGCATAGAGGCGCGCACTGGCCAAACGTTGTTTCCCCTCGAAATCGAACCTGATATTCCCTATATATGTCTTTGGAAGGAGATCCTTGCCACTAGAGCCCAAATAACTTGTTTAGGAGTTATTCTCTTTATTGAGGAAACATAATTGTAAGAGATATGATCGTAAAGAGTAATTGATACGATTGTAGGAGATAGTATCTTGACTGAGAGAGCATAATTATATCCTTGACTTTTGGTAAAATCTCTTGTATATATTGTGACCAAATGAACGACAAGCACAAGAGAATTATTTCTATCAGATTATACCGCTCACCCTGCTGGGACCTTGTCCTTGAGAAATTTGCTAAAGTACATTTTATATTTGCATATACAAATATTTGCTATGTATATTATTTTTTATTTTTTTCTTGTCTTTTAACACAATATGTGCATAAGTTTCTTTTATATGGTATGTTTACAACAATGTCTTAATATTATATTTATTGTATGATAAATTTAATTTTTTTACCAACTAATTTATTTTAAAAAATAAAAAAAATTAGTTATGCACTAAATTACACGGTATATAGTGGATTTTTCAAAGTGATTACCATTTTCAAGACAGTTGAAAATGTAAAATATTTGTTTTCCCTTGAAGTTTATTTTGTGCTTAGGGTACAAAAGAACAAAAACTAGGGTGTTCAAAATATAAGAAACTAGAAGTATTAGTGCAACTTTTTAAAGTTCACTTGCATGCCTTCGAGCATATGGGCTGAACTTAATGAATCGAATCAAGTTGTTCGTGAATTTTAAACGAGCTGAACTTAAGCTTAGAAAAAAGGTTCGTGTCGAACTCGAGTCAAGTTTTGACCTGAAATAAATTTTATTTAGTCAAGTCGAGCTCAGACAAGTTCAACTCGACTCAACTCATTTTCAACCCCAATTGTCGGGATGGGGATAAGGAGCAAAAAATTCTCCATATTGAATCATGAGGACGAGGGTGGAGGACAATTTAAGTGGCGTGGTGGGGAGTATGAAGTAATTTCCGCCCCACCAGATTGAAATCCCTAAACTATGGACAAATTTAACTATTAAGTATTGTTCATATCAACTAAGTTAAGCTCACAATGACTTTTTTTATAAGTATATGAATATGAGTATAAGGGTATTCAAAATTCATTCCAAATAGAAATTTTATATTTTTTTTTTACGCAAAAAAAAAAAAAAACTACTTTTTTTTTTTTTATTTTTTTTTTAACCAAAAAAAAAAAAAAACTACTTTTTCTATTGTGGTGGCCGAGGTTCGAACCCTAGTTCTTGCATATATTATGCATTGTTCATACTAACTGAGTTAAGCTCATGACGACTTTTTATAAGTATATTAATATGAGTATAAGGGTATTCAAAATTCTTTTTTTTATAAGTATATTAATAGAAAGTTTAATACACTTTTATTTTTTTACGCAAAAAGTTTTATACACTTTAAACACAAGAAAGTGAGTTATTAGCCAATTTAGGTGGGTTAATTTAGCTTCTTAAGAAAAAAAATGAGTTATTATTTCAACAAATCCGATTGAAAACTACATTCTAAATTTTTATTTTTTTTGTCAGGTAGTCTAGTGGCTAGAATTCACCTTATAAGGTGAATAAGTGGGGTGTCTGAGGTTCGAACCCCGACCCCTGCATATAATAATGTATTGTCCTACCAACTGAGCTATGTTATATATATATATATATATATATATATATATATATATATATATATATATATATATAACTTATTTGATTCAATTTTCCAAAAGCATAACACGCAACACTGTTGTTGCAAGTCACAGTGATCACCCCTCTTTGCACAACATAAGTTAACTAATAACTAGTGTGTGACACTAGAGTTGTTGAGATTTCAAAAACTTTGATATTTGGGTTGTAATTTAAGTTGCACAAAACAATATAAAAAAGGTATGAATAACAAATTAAATTCTTAAAATTATAGACATCGCACAATTTGATCAATAAAAATAACCATGGAAATTAAAATATCTTCATCACAATCTTTTTAGATGGTCAATTTATTCGATCAAATTATTTTGAAGAACCTAATATGATCAAAGATGTTTAGTTTTGTAAATTATTTTAGAGTTTTATTAATCTTAAGCTTGCATGATGGTTATAGTTCTAATGTGATTGGATCCACCTTTGGTATCATCCAAACACGATCATATGACGCTATGATTTAAAGCTTCTGCGTTTAACGTTAAATATGACATTGTTGTTAGATGTGACATACATGAGTTTGGGGTGCGAAATGTTAAACCAAACACATACTAAATTGGTTTGTTACTCACTCAATCTTAAAACTTTTAGATGTGTTGGTCACTTGGTTGGTGGAATTTATTTCTCTTCAAGATTCATGAGCGAGATCTCTCACCAAATGTAACCTATAATAGAGTAAAATCATAAAAGGTACCTTCTTATTATCTAAATGGTGATGAGTCATCCCCACGTGTTACACTACACATACCTAGTGAGATGGAACTCTTCTTTCTTCAATGTATCACAAGGAAGCAGTAATCAAGTCAATAGCTTCTTTTTCCATTAACATGTTGAGAACAACAAAGTCTAGAAAAAGATTGGTTTTTAGGTTTCTTTATAAAGGGTATATGATTGAAGATGAGATTTACCAATTCAATTTATCATGAGTTAGCATAGTTTGGTAAGAACATAACATTTAATGTTATATGGAAAGTTTGTCCCATCACTTTTTAGTGTATAGTATTTGGTTACTACATGTAATTGAGGAAGAATTTTGGATTGATTGGTAAAACAAGAAATAAAAAATTAGGCATTATAATCCAATTGTTATGAGTGTATGGAAATGAAAAAAGATGCATAAATTAGATAAAAAGCTTTGTCATGGAAACTATAAAGGCTAATAACACCCCACGTGTAGTTCAACTTTCTTTAGAATTGTTTTTACACTCAAAATATAAAGTAGTTTCTATGATCCCCATGTTTCGTCCATCCCAATCATATGTCATCAAAATGAGAAATACGTTGCTTAAACTCTAATTCGTATAAAAGACTCATAGGGAGGTACTTCATTTTAAGAAATCATGATACATGTGTGATTTTCTTCATGACATCTGTCTTATTTGATTAGTATCCACTTTTTCATCAATTGGTTAGTGTTAATCTATAGACAAGTAGACATCATTAATAATGTTAGTGTTATCTGTTAACCTATAGTTCGTTAATAATATTTAAAATAGAAACTAAAAAAATTAAATATAATAATATGTATCGATGGTATGGTGTGTGTCACATGTTGTGTGTGACGCACACGCTTTTAATCTAAAGTGTCAATACATTTAGGTCAAACAAATGCATAATTAACTTAAAGGGAAGTATTTAACATAATTTTCTAGGTGATTACAATGCATCTGTAATTTTTCTTACAATGAACAAACCATATGCATTTAACCTTTCACTTGATTTAATTGTAATTAATCTATAAAACAAATGCTTAATCTTATCTTTTCATCAATTTTAATGACACCTCCTTTCATGAAATTAAAGTACCTTAGTTTGAACCTAGGTGAAAGGAAGAAATTGATATTACAAGCAAGCTTTATACTTCTGCTTTATGGGGGAAGAATGATGAATCAGCAAGCAAAAGGAACAAACTTCAAACATATTTTTATAGAAAAAAATTAATCATCCAATAGTTTAACATGGCTGCAGTTATGTTGTTAGCATGTAAAAGATTCTGAATATTATTTAACTACTAAAATGCATTTTTTAAAGGAAATAATTTAATTCTATTCTTGGACTCATGCTAAATCCCCACACCAAAGCTTATGCTATCTCCTGTTAACTGCAGCATATACCTGAACCAACTTCCAATTTTAAAGTAATATAATAAACTTTTTAATAATGCTAATAGACGAAGAGAATCTTACTACTATATGGTTAACAATTTTAGATTAGGTGGTGCATTGTCATTTGCTAGGTAACACAGTAATTCTTCTGTAATATTTCAATGAAAGAAAAGGCCAAAAGTAAAAGAATCTGGATCTCAACAACTAAATTATAGTAGCAGTTTATGTAGCAATGATAGTGGCGAATCTAAACCCTAGTTTAGAAGTTTAAATTTTTGAATTCTTAACCTCTTGGAAAAGTGATGAAAAAAAGAAAATCAAAGGATTCGAAATGCAAAATATACTAGATATATTTTTATTTTTTTTAAGTTTAGGGATTTAGTTTATCTCCTCAAAAGAGTTGCTTATACCTCTCTTCTAGATCGATCAGAAAATCAATCCAATGTTGACATGTGGATTAAACGTCCACCAGACTAAGGCGCATGTCTGAAGGAATACGCCAGCATCAGTGCACCATACCACATTAGAGCACGCCTCCGTGCATCAATCTTCATGCATGTGTCCTCTAACCGTTCGCATATCTTGGAGGCGGTTATTCTCACACAAGTCTATATAAGGGTGACTTAGCTTCACCCTCAAGATATAATTCGTTGTTTCCACACTTTTTACACACTTCTTCTCACTTCCTCTACTGACTTGAGCGTCTGGAGTGCTAATGTGTATGTAAACACCTTTCGTTTTACCGCGAAGACTCATTGTCACTATACCGAAACACTTTCCGCCACTGTTACCTCTCATCCATCCTCATCGGACAAATCAACCTCTAACCAATAGTTTCGATTAAAAATATATTTGTTGTTTGACATACGTCGGTATCCGACACCAAAATACATAATTATTGGTGCCAGGGTCATGTCTATATATTAACGGCTTGGTAACCGTAGAAATTGTTAGAGTAAAATTGGTCATTAGTTTCATAATTCTAAGTGCTGAAACTATAGATTGATCACACCTAGTAGCTGTCCAGGTTGTCATAGTGAGGTGCTACACTGACACATATGCCATGCATGTCTGACAGAATGACACTTCACCATCTAGTCTTGTTGTTATGAAAATTCTATCAGTCGGTGGTTAATGGAATTATTATCATTTTATTTCAAAAAAAACTTTTAATTTCTCTCACCTTTCCTTAAACTTTCTCTCTCTTTCCCACTTGGCCTCACTATTAATCTCCTTTTGTCTATAAAGCTGATAACCTCACATCACTGCTTCATCCCTTCAATCTTCAAACCCTTTTAAAATATATTTCTAAAAAGAAATATTAAACTTAGTGATTCCTTTTGCAGTTAGTGGCTTTGCATGTGATCAGGAATCACTTGGTTTAACTTTATAATCTTAATCACTACCAGCCATATATCTTAAACTCCTTTATAATATCACTTTTAATTCTCTATATAGTTGTAAACTCTTCTTCCTGTTTTGTATGCTTAAACATAATCATTTATTTTCCAAAATCAGAATTGTTACTTGATACTTCATACACCAAAATGGGTGAGGAAGCAAAACAGGTAACATCACTTTCTATAGCCATTTTTTCTTTTTGAATTCTTTTTGTAATCATTTCTCATTTAGTTGAGTTATAATAGAGTCTACATTACATTGTTCGTGAGGTGTCAGCTCAGTGATAAAATTTTGATCATATAATTATTTGGAACAAAGTTTAAATCATGATTTTAAATTGTGGTTACGCTGCAAACCTTTGTACCATAAAAAAGGCAGCTGATGCGGTCTAATGGTTGTGATACCGTTGCAGAGACCTCAAAATCTTTTATATTGCAACCGCAATAGCAATTGCGGTTGTAGACAACAATTTAAAAGATGGTTCAAAATTCCTTGACGAGAGTTATAAAATGGTCATTAGTGACACTAGTCCTACATTAGTGACTTATAAAAGGGTCATTAGAGACTTATAATTTGGTTTCTTTATTCTTTTTTGATTGAGTATAGGAACAACCAAAGGTTGAGGAGAAGCAAGAGGAGAAGAAAGAAGAAAAGCCAGCAGAGGAAAAGAAGGAGGAAAGTAAAGAGGAAAAGCCAGAAGAAGAGAAAAAGGAAGAGCCTAAACCACCAGAACCATGTGTACTTTTTGTGGATTTGCATTGTGTTGGATGTGCAAAGAAGATTCAAAGATCTATAATGAAAATGAGAGGTACATGTTTTGTTACATTTTTGTCTTTTTTAGTATTTTCTTACCAAATGTCATGCATGCATCATGTGTACTCATTTTCTTTTGTGTTTATCTTTTTAACAGGAGTTGAGGGAGTGGTTATTGACATGGCTAAAAATGAAGTTACCATAAAAGGTATAGTGGAGCCTCAAGCTATATGCAATACAATTACCAAGAAAACAAAGAGAAGAGCAAATGTTATATCTCCATTGCCTCCAGCAGAAGGAGAACCTGTCCCAGAAGTTGTTAATTCTCAGGTATCACAACATTTTCCTCTTTTGTTTTTAAGAGATCATATAAAAAAGGGAAAGCAGGTTTCCTACAAATAATTATAGCATAAGTGTTTATTTATGAAGCACCGACGCAGACATCGAACAAGATCCTAATATGTATGTCCATCAGAAATAATCTGAGAACTTGAATTAAACAAATGTAATTACATGTGTCAGTGTCCGACACTGGAGATACATTTAATCATAAGTGTTGGTGCTACGAACGTGTTTATCATAAGTACTTATGAATAAGCTATTTTTATACTTAAAAAAATAAAGTCATCTTGTTTTCATAAGCTGAAAAGAAGTTATGGACATCTTGTTTCCATAAACTCTCATAGATAGTCTTTATCTCAATTGATAAATTTCAATAAGTCAATCTACAAATGTCCATAATCCACAATGGGAATTTGTTGGTGTTTCAGGTTAGTGGACCAGAGACAGTGGAACTTAATGTGAACATGCATTGTGAGGCTTGTGCTGAGCAACTTAAGAGAAAGATACTCCAAATGAGAGGTATACTTTGTTTCTTCTTGATTTCAATATAATTGTTATAGTAATTTTACTTCTTATTGAGAAAAGGACATGTAGAGATAAAAGGGGAAGAAATAGACAGTTACTTTCTAAATGATTAAATTATTTTGTGTCAATTGAAGTTTTTATGATTGTGACAAATTAACCTCCATGAAAAAAAAAAAATTAATGATAAAATATTACAAAGGGATCCAATAAAAGGATGAACCATCAATCCTGAATTTGTGCATGTCCATCTTTTCATGTTTTGTATCATCATATTGCCAAGTCAGCATTAAT
>Ga0228710_1009137_pt1 | contig 13896 bp, 11 predicted proteins | sample MedpolnodulmetaG_FD_177995 | JGI IMG/M metagenome (GOLD analysis project Ga0228710, IMG submission 177995) | Root nodule microbial communities from Medicago polymorpha collected in Santa Monica, California, United States - pink nodules | ecosystem: Host-associated > Plants > Roots > Nodule...
CCTCCAGCGCGAATTACCTTGCCTTATCTACCAACATAGGTAAGTTTCTTAAGTCGTTGTATGGACTTGAGCAAGCTAGCAGACAATGGTTTGAAAATTTGCAAACCAACTTCCAATCCCCTTGATTCTTATTACAAAATAGTATGTCACTATGTCGAGGAAAATATTGCCTATAATTCTTAGAAGACTCTAGCACACTCTTCTAAAGGTATCACATTATATCAAAGAAAATATTGCCTATAACTCTTAGAAGACTCTAGTTTGACGGTTTACAAACCAACTTCCACTCCCCTTGATGCAACAATAGGCTTGTATCAAGATATTGGTCCATCTTTCATTGATTTGGCAGGTGACAAAAGATTGGTGGGTAGACTACTTTATCTCGCTACCACACGACCTAATATAGCCTTTGCCACACAACAACTGAGTCTATTTATAGCATCTCAAACTGACACACACCATAAGACAATTATAGGAATACTCAGATACCTTAAACGGTCTCCTAGGCGTGGAATTTTCTTTCCTTGAACTTCAAATCTTCAACTTCTTGGTTTCAGTGGCGCTAATTGGGGGGTTGTGTTGATTCTCGTAGGCCAATTCTTGGTTATTATTTTTTTATTGGACAATCATTGGTGTCTTGGATGTCCAAAAAGCAACAAAATGTTTCCTACTCCTCAGCTGAAGCGGGGTACCGTGCCCTAGCCTCAGTTACCAAATAATTCTAATGGATCTCTTTCCTCCTACATAATTTGTTATAACATTCATCTAGGTTGCATGTCGTATATTGTGACAAGCAGAGTGTTACAAATTATTGCAAACTCTATCTTCCATGAACGCACAAAACGTCTGGACATAGTTTGTTGTTTAGCTCATGAAAAGCTTCAAACTATGTCTCATGAGATTGTTGTCAGTTTCCTCCCAGACTCAAGTTGTTGATGTTTTCACCAAGGCTTCAAACCTATGTATCTTTCATGATTTTCTTTTCATGCTTGGAATGGTGGACATTTACCTAGGGGTGGACAAAAAAACCAAACTGAACTACTGAACTGAACCGAACCAAACCAAAAAATCCTGAACTATTACTAACAGTTCTGAAACTGAACTGAAACAGTTCAGTTCAAAATAGTTCGGTTCAAAAAGTTCGGTAACTAAAATTCGATTCCGTTTGTTTTTTTATATTTTTTTTTTTCAATGATACAATTGATAACAGTTTGGTTCAGTTTAGTTATTTTAAATTTAACAAACAGTTCAGTTCGGTTCGATTCAGTTTTCATCCTTAACAATAGTTAATTAGCTTACTTGTTCTCTAAGATAGTTAGTTAGTTATTAGTTACACTGATTTACCACTTGCTGAGCTGGCATAGTTAGTTCAAAGCTAACTCTGCCTCGTGTATATAAAGGGAGCCCTTTTACGTTTGCTTTCTGATTGATTCGTTCAATAAAAGATTTTCATTTTCTTCCACATGAACTCTGAATCCTTTGAATTTTCAAACAAACCACCATACGTGACACTTCTCTACTCTAATCATTCTTGTCATCATAACCATCAACACTCCAACTTACATATACTTACTAACGCTTCACACCCACAGGCAATGAATTAGCTCAGTCAACATTGACCCAGCAATCTACTGCATACAACATACAACTACACGAGTTACGCAGCCCCCCTACATTATTATGTCTACCTTATGGGGACCAACTCTTGTTATTCCACTGCTCTCCATTGTACCTTCAACCATTCATTAAATTTTAACACCAACTTTAAGCTCGGCCACAAACAGATTCTATGTAATTTCTAGGTCCCATGGCATCTATTACCTGAAGTGACAAAAAAGAAACTTCTATCATCGTTGGGGGTCCATTTTCTTTGCCTAAACCTAAACTCAAATAATAGTCGCTTGTTTTGTTTCTTTTAAAACTACATTACTAGTAAAGAACTTCTGTAATTGTCCTCGGATTCAGGTTCATTTCATACCATTTCATAACCTGTTTTCCCTAGGATAATTAAGAGTTCAGAAAGTACTAATGATAGAATAGGAGTATAAAGAAGACATGATATTACCTTTTTAAAATGGTGGAAACTGGAAAGGGAGCAAATACAAAGCCATTTGTCAACTGAACCAAAACTGGGTAAAACAAAGAATACTCGCGACTCTATAGACTAGTTATCTTATTTCTAGCCAAAGAATTTTACACAAGAACTAAAAAATGTAAAAAAATTATGTTAGCACCGCACTCTTTAACACTCTTTTCAACATACACTATTTTATTGATTGAAATTCACATAGATCTCACTAAGTTTATCTACATAATTTAGTGAAATCCATTTGAATTTCAACCAATACGATAATGTGTTTGGAAGTGTGCTAGAAAGTCTGTTGCTATCATCTTCAAATTTAAGCGAAGAGTAATAATAGTAGAAAAGACATTGATCAGAAGGAAAATAAATTTTATTCCTCTCTTTTCTAAGTCCTGCTCCTGATATATCCTTTCCTGGAAACTACGTTGATGTAGTGTTCCCACTCAAACCTTCACTGGAGGCTAGAAAACTGTCCCGCTAAATGAATTCAGTAATATGCACACAAAATCTTCAAGCAGTTGAAGCTTCCAATCACACAAAAGTCGAAATCTCTACTTGTGTTATCAGAACTGGGAAGCCGGCATCTTGACAAGAGAAAACAACTTCAGAAAGCCATACTACTGGAAGTTGAAACACCAAAGCCATGGAGTTGAAAATAATATAAATCTGATGCAGAGATTTTTGAATATATGAATCATGTCATCTGTTTAAGCTTTTGTTCTGCTGTAGACTGTAGTTATCAGGAATGTCTACATTATGGTCAATTGTTTTATTGACAAGACTCTCCTGTAGGCATCTACATTCTGGTAAAGGGTAAGTGTAGACAGAAGTTTTTCTGTTAATTTTTCTAACTCTAGGGACCATGATTCCTTTGCGGTCACTTTCACTAAGCATGTCATCCATCTGGTCCTTGAGAGCACTCCAACTGCAAAATTCATACACAAATATTTCGTGTCATTTTGTGTGTTTCAAAGATTGCATAGCCTAAGCTTCCATATTGAATCCATCTACATGGCAACTATGCTTAAATATAAGATGCAGACAAGGATGGGAAACAAATCCAGTATAAAACTCATTGGCAATTTTAATTCATAGACATAAACAAACAATTAGAGAAAGCACTTGGGACTTGGACAGTGGACACAGATCAGAACAGCTTGTTCTGTTCAGTTCTGATAGGAGAGATGCTCAGGATACATCAAGATTAACGCCTTATGGACTTTTATATCAAACAATGTTAACCTGTAAATATCTCATTGACATATCAATGATTTTATATTCACGTAAGAATTTACATAAATGATATAAACGATAATAACTTATCCGACGGTGAGTTTTCTAATACAAATATTTGGAAGGAAAAAAAACTATTAAACAGTGCAACAATATCCAAGTATGACACTGGTGTAATTTGATCCCTCCAAATATACATGTATAAATATTAAAGTCTTGCATATAAGAATGGGGCATACAAATTAAGATTGGGTTTACTTAAGCACATATTTCTATTTGTAGATTTGCTTATAATATTAAATATTTATTAAATACTAAATTGATTAGCTTCAAAAGTAGTTTAAGAAAATTTATTCTAAATGCAAAAAAGTAAGTTGTAAAATAGCAAAACAAGTCAAGCCCACTTTGCTTATTTATTTAAAAAAAAATAAAAAATCAAGGCCACTTTTTTATTTAATAAGTCAAACTCAAGTTTCTAGTTAGACTCGTTTAAATAAATGAGTCAAACTTGAGCAACTCTTCTTTTCACAAGCCAAATTCAAGTCTTAGGTGCTCAGCTCGAATTGTTTACATCTAGCTGCAGGCATCACTCGACCTAGTGTAATTTATTATTCATGTCCCATGATATTAGTGCAGAATAAAGTGGCAGCTGAGAATCTTGTATGAATAACAGGGCCTCTAAACAAAGTTACAATACCCAACAAATCCCCCTTTCTAGTTATAGAGGAATTACTGGACGAGTTAAGGGTTCCAAGGTGTTCTTAGTTGGATTTGAAATTCAGCTACCACTGAAGATTGGCATTTGGAGGAGTGGAATTGAATTACTTAAACATGGTTAAAACAAGACGACAATTGGAGATTTTGGGCTAAAATGAAGATAGGAAGAAATCTGCACTTTGGAATGCAAAGTAGTTGCTTTGGAGACCTGCACGGGGGTGACACATTCAGCATAGACATGCAGATTTATGCGTAAGGTGGTATGTGCCAAGGCATTCTCCTTATGTTGCACGGACATTCAACTATGTGGAAGCTCAATATCAAAGGCTATTTATCCTTATAATACTCTAGTTCTTGAAAACCCAAATAAAGTAATGACACAAACAAGCTAACGTGCTGATAACACGTTAACAACGCAGAGAACTAACAACTGATAGATGACGTGATGGTGACAAGTGACGACTTCAACTGCAATTTCATAATGATTTCGACGAGCAACCTTTGATATTTCTTGATAGATTTCTAAGTCTTTCAAGGTGATTGCAAGGGAACTATTTCTCGGGTTCCAATAGGCTTTGTTCATGAACCCTTTTCTTTTATATGTTATTTTGATGTTTGAGGATATTGACATTATTGCAATTGTTTTTAGGGATATTATTAAGCATTGTTAAGCACTTTGGATAGGACAACAATGAATCCTAATTTATGAATCATGATTGAATCCTAATATTTGGTATGTGTTATCTTGGTTGTTTAAATTTGTGTTATTTGTTGAGCTTAATATTATTTTAGTTATTGTTTGGCAAAAACCATGTTACAAACAATTGCAAAACTACAAGTAACGAACTGGGGCTATGTCTACAGAGGTATGTCTGGTCTAGCCTTTGGTTTCTAATCGTTAATTTCGGTGAGCACCACCAAGTTAGCAACTCATGGTACTTGATCCTTTCATTTTAGTAACCTTTTCTGGAAGCCATGCCTCAAGCCTATACAAAAACTTGTTTGAGTGAGACATACAAAAGCTATGCTTAAATTTGGTCTTCTTAGATCGATTAGTCTTGCAAATTGAAGTAGAGGTGGAACCAAAAGTAGGACCGTCAAGAGGATTACCATTAATAATGATTTAGATCTTTGCTCCTTCACTTTTTCTTAATTGGTCACAACTTTCTCAAAACAATTTTGATTTTTCAAGATAAGTAGATAATCAATAGAGTATAACTAGTACTTGTAAATGATCTCGTGATTTTGGCTGTATCCTATTTTTTAGTTAAAAGAAGATATAATAGAAAAAATTATCTGTTTCTCAATTTTACCTAGTGCATAGCAAAAGGTTCTCATTCATGCCTAGGGGATATTTCAATCAGTTAGCATTCATGTCATAAAACAGGCTGGAAATTATAATATGAATCCTAGATACATATTACCTAAAGTTTTATTATATTTCTAAAAAGACAATGAAAATTATGTATGGTATTCCACAAGATCTATTAAAATATTTTAGTGGAGAATGGTGTCCCTATAAACTATATATATATATATATATATATATATATATATATATAGAGAGAGAGAGAGAGAGAGAGAGAGAGAGAGAGAGAGTATACCTGATAGTTGTGTTCTCGAAAAGAACAACAAGTTTGCGTTTATCAGGAATAATGGTTTTGGCATGCCCACCATAGAGAAATCTTCTATGGCCCATTAGAAAATGAGGGAAGTTACCACCTTGGGTTGTGACAAAAACCTCACTAAACAAGCACACTGTGTAGTCCAATGCTGCCAATTGGGAGGAATAGCCCTAAAGAAGGATGAAACTAAGCATAAGAGCATATTCGAAAATCACAAAATATTAAGGCATACACTTAAAGAAAGAATAACTTTTTTTTGGTTACAAAAGAAAGAATAACTAAACCTGTCCGTGATTTTTTATTTTTTTACATTTTACCTCACAGTCACACAGAGGGCAGTAAAGATGTTAACAACTAAACATCATGCCAAATATAATAAGAATTAGAATGAGGGATGAAGAGAGAACCACAATAAAAATCCAAATACATCATCTATATTTTGGAATTGAAAGTTAATTACATCCTTGATTATTATAAATATTACAATATTCAGGTTTCCAGTAATGCAATCTTGGTGTTGGAGCATCAGCTATAAATCCAAAAAAATGAACCAATCGAAGTTCAAACTGTTGATCCTCTTTTAAGATGGATGAACTTTGGTTCCTAGGTCCAACTCCAACCCAAATTTAAGAGTTTTAATGAAGGGTTATTACAACTCCGTGCCACTAAGTCCAATTCATTAGCTATAAATTTTATCACAGCAAGGTCATGTAGATGATACATCTACATGTCCAATGTCAATTATCGTTTCGACTGACTTCTGATGTATTTTCATTTAGTCACCACGAGAATAAAAACATCTACAAATATTCCAAATCATAATAATAAAATATGTTTCGGCCGAGGTTCAAATAAGAAAATTTAACTAAACAATCTAGGTAACATGCTTCCATATATGGGTTGCTAAGAGTTGCTAAGAAAAAGGAACTAAAATAAAGCATAAGCTGAAGAGCTTTGTAGCCATCCAGTTTCATGGAATGGAAGCATGAAATATAAATTTTTTTCACAGATTTTTACCATAAAAGGAGCAAGCTCATCTGGTGTTGCAAGAGACTCCTTGGTATAAAGATTGGGAAACATCTTTATTAAAGGAGCCAAATACTTTTCTGCATGGTATATTTTCCCAGAAGCTAAATATATTGATGTATTGTTATTGAATCCCATGCCACGTAACATCATCCCAACCTACATAATCATGGCAATCAACAGGAAATAAACATCAGTCTCTTCCATAATATAATCTCAGTTTTATCACAATTTAAACTTCCGTAGATTTGTTTGATTTTCATCTCAATAGGTTGCTCTTCTAAAAACACTAATTTAAAACAGTGCACAAAGGAGAGGCCATAATCAATTGGAATCAAGAATAAATTCAGGGAAAAAAGCAAAGCAGTATCTCATTAAGAAGTCGATAACTTAAGGACATGAGACTGGCGAGATTTTAAATTAAGGGAAAAAATAATTCAAGATGAGAAGAATCAGCAAGCAAATAAATACCTCTAGGGGAGTTAGTGGGCATTTTCCATTGACTCGATAGAGGTCAGGTACAACGATACGACCTTTTCTTTTGAACTTTCCTCTCCACCCCCTTTCACGAGCTGAATCCATTTCCAACTTCTCTGCCTTTCCTCCATCATATACACAACAGGAGAATGCTACCATGTCCTGTATATTAGAATAGTTTGGCAATTATTACATAATACTTCAATTCTGTATACTTTTGACACCTAGAGATGCATATAGCAAAACCTAATTTTTCAATATGATAGAATGAGCATCAGTACCTCCTCAAAGCGAAGATGCACAGCAATATATTTTCCATCTGTCCTCGAGCTCTTCTCACTCATTCGATAAACCAGATTCTCAGCTAGTACAGATATTGAAGAAGAAAACCTCAATGCTTGATAATTAGTAAGACATCTTAGAAATTGTATATGCGGAGGGACACTCATTGCCAAACGATTAGCAAATGGAGCTATTCGAATAACCCTGCATAAGTTTGCCAAAAATAAAGTTCCTTTCATCAAATTGTTTGCTTAAAATTGAGTTGTGTCGACTGCCCAATATGGATTCACAGTCCATGTTCACCCCAAAACCAATATAGAGAATAGGAAATGAGGGAAAAGTGGTCTAATACCTACCCTTCCTTTTGCAAGATAGGATGAACAACTCCAAGGTAATAACTGACAGGAGCCCAAGCTTCAACTCTGATGCTAGTTATATTGGTCATATTGTAATTATGTCTCTCCATTATTGCCTCAGGAAGTTCTTTAACCACCTTCACATAACCATCAAGTGTGGATATAAAATGATCTTCATCATATATATCCCCAAATTCACTGTACACAAAATAACATTATTTAAAATAGATAGTGAATGCAGAAATGAAATCAGGCACACAAAATTATTTAGCCTAATATTGTTGACTACACGTATATTTAATAATTAGTTATTTGTATGGGCGGTTCTACAAGAAAATAGACACACCAAATGAGGTATAATTTCAGTATCTGCTAGTTAAAAGTATATCCCAAGAGAATCAACCTCTAGCGTAGGTTTTGTATACAACATGAGAGATAGAAAAATCAGCCTAACAAAGGCAGCAGTGAGTACCTTGTTTTAGATCTAAAAATATTGTAAATAGCCATTTGATGGAAGACAAAACTTCAGTTCATAAACAATTGCATCAAAGCACATTATTAGTTTACATAAACAAGAATATAAAGCAAACACACACCTACTAGATTAAGCAACAGATAAACTCATTTTCCCCCCAACCACATATTACTGAGTTGTTACATGTGGTGATACTTTGACAAAAACAGGCCAAACAATGAAACTTAACTAGCAATATTTGTGATGAAAAATTTCTCAAGCACACTTAGTAAGACCTGTCTTTTAAGGTTCAAAGCCAAAGATAATAAATAAGTAAACTGGTCACCTTGGATCTTTCCACACATTGTGAAATTCAAAATGAGGTATAACCAGTATTGCATTCAGGAGTCCAGCAACAGCCACAGCATTGCAAATCTACAGAGCCACAATTAAAATCACAATGGTAAAAAATAGTTCATCCATCGAATTAAAAAATTGCCGAAAGACAGAAAGGAAAAACTATGACATACCGCAGAGCGTTGCTGGTTAAGACCACCATTGGCCTCGACAATCAAAAAACCATTCAGGCCCGGGGACACTGAAATTATAGAAAATATAGTATTAGAGAGCATTTTCCATAAATAACTAAAATAGCAGCTTATCATATAAGATTAAAATAACAGAGCTTGTGAAAATCAGCTTAAAATAACTTATGATTCATATTTTGATAAGCTCTTTCAAATAAAGTTGACTATATTACAAAGAAAAATCACACATTAGCAGCAATATTAAACTCGGTAGCACCGACATCTCTAATCGAAGGCATGTCCCACACAACACAATACCAACACATACAATTACATTGAATTAATATCATTTTCTCAAATTAAATTATTACCAAAATGTTCATGATGCAAATCAGTCAAATTCGAACAAGGCTTCTTCTCTCTCAACTTCCTTTTGTATTTCCATACAGAAGACAACTGCAAAATAAATAAACAATTAAAAATCAACTCTGTTTATAGACAAAAATAATTTCATTCTTGATCACGCATCTATAATAAGTAGTTAATAATAACAACAAAATCAACAAAACAACAAAATTTCAAATAACACCAAAAACAAAATTATTCACCAAACAAGATTTAGTAACACGAATTCAGCTACATAATAATCCAAAATTATTCACCAAACAAAGATTTAGTAACACGAATTCAGCTACATAATAATCCAAAATTATTCACCAAACAAAATTAGTAACATGAATTCAGCTCCATAATAAAATTTCATATAGCACCAAATCCATAAACAAAATTATTCACCAAACACGATTATTGTATTGTGCATTACGCTTAATTTCACAAACCTCAATGAAAGAGGAATTATCAGAATCAATTTCAGGCCAAAGATGATCGAAAACCTCGTGACTCCGGTAACGAGAACCAGGAAGAGGAGCATGACCAATGAAGAACGTGAACGGAAACGGACCCACACACATCAACAAACCGGAGAGATAAACCACCGGCAGTAAAAAAAAGTAGCGGAGACTCCACCGTGTCATTATCCCCGCCGACAGTGACTTCGTCCGCCGTAATCGTTTCCGTAAATGTAAAACGCCGGAATGTCGCGGTGGAGATCGCGGTGGACTCGGTGAGCTACTACTTCCACCACCACCACCACCACCGCCACCGCCATTCTCGTTCGCGTAACCGTTTCCGTTATGCGTCTTTGATTTCATTGTGCAGAGAGAATGTGATCTGCGAAATGTGATGTTAGTGAATTTTTTGAAAGTGATGTGTGAGTGTGAATAGTGAGGGTTTTGTAGTGTGGTGTGTTTGTTTGTTTGGGTTTTTATGAATGAGATTTATTTTTTGTTTGGTACAGCGGAAAATTGAGAGAGAGAGATTTGGATTGTTGTGTTGTGATGGTGGAGAAGAGAAGAAGGTGGGAGGGACCAGATGTGGAATGGAAGAAAATGAACGGCACTCACTGTTAGTGTTGTTACTATCTATGCTTCCCTTTGGACATTGTCGGAGAAAGAGAATCTAAGTTTGTTTTGTGAAATTGGTAAGAACTCAGTAGAAGATGAAAATTGATCTTATTGTTCTTTCTGTCAAAAAATAAATTTGGTTGTTGTTTTGTTTTGTTACAGAGCTTCGACAGGGGTCGTATCGAATCTGAGATCTTGAGGAGAAACATTTTCATAAGTTTCAATTCAATACCATTAAACTAACTCAAGTGGATTGATATTTAATACATTTATTTATTGTTACATTAGTTTTTATAAATACTTATTGTCGAATCAATTTATATATGAAAAAAGTTGTTGTGGATGTTGAAAGATTATTTTAGTATTATGGATTATTTTGTCTAAAAAAGTATACAATCAATAACTATTTTAAAATTTTAGCTTAATGTAACTATTAAAAAGTTAAATGTTCTCGCATCATTAAAAGAAGAGTCAACTTCATATCACCTAAATTAATTTCATTGATGAATTTTGTTGGTGTTGTTGTGCTTCCTTTATTTATTTATTTTTTGGGTACAATTGTGCTTCCTTTATTTTGTTGCCACAAAGAATATAATATAGTGACTAAAAAAATTACGGAAATTGCGGGACACACTCATGTGCAAATAATTTCACGGTGCATTTATACTCTATTCCTGACACACTGCGTGGTAGAAGATGCGATCAATGACAATGCTTGTGTTGTGCTTGCTAAAACTATTCTTTGCTGTCAAAAACTAATTACCCCTCCAACACGTTTCTTAGCCAAACAAACACTACATTAAGATATATTATTTCAATGTAAAATGAGTAGGATTCAACTAGGGTTGAGTAAACTCAAGTGTGGCTGAATTAATAAGAGGAAAAACATTTGTACAGGATATTTTTTGATGATTTTTAATAACTATTTTATCTTATATTGTAGTCTAACTCTCTCATTTTGTTTTTCTTTTTCATTGTATTTTTACTCCTTAAAACTTGTTACAAAATATTTATACAAATATCATTATTCAACCAATTAAATTGTGTTACTATGGTTTAGTAAGTTCAATTCTCAATATGAGCTATCAAAATTGGTTAGTTCATGTAAATTGATCCGCTAAGTTTCATAAAAAAATACGGGCTATACCTATGAACTATGGTTAGTTCGTAGCCCGCATAAACTTAAATAAAATTAAATAAAACTAAGTTGGTAGCGAAGTGTCTGTTTAAATAATTGCCATAATTTTTTTTTGAAAAATAATTGTCATAATGGTTAGTAATAGTAGTATATAATACAGATATTTTTAAAATCAACTATACAAGTTATTATAGAAGAAATTTACTATATTCCCTCGGAACGGTGCACAAAATCAAGACCATATGCTAAATGAGACCACATGAGGCAATCAAATAATTTGATTAGGAACTAGATTTTTCATCAAATAATTTGATTAGGAACTAGATTTTTCATGCTACAAAAAGAGAACACAAAAGAGGAGGCAGCCCTAACTATTTAAAAGCGTGTTGTATTTAAAGTGATATGTTTATATATCCTGTTCATAAAGAAATATTTTGGACCTACTTAAAAAAAATTATTGAACTCTTAAAAAAATAAAACAAAATATTAAGGGGTTATTATTTTCTATGATCAATTATTTTGATAGTTGGCAGACCTATCCCATGAATTTCTTTAAGGGTTATGCTAACAAGTGCTCTAAGAGCAATTGTTAAGGATTTAAAATAGAAATGATTTATGAATTTTATGTCGAAAAAATTTATTTTTTGTTGATTCAATGTGTTGAATGTACAACTTTTAAGGTAAAATTTTTACTTTAAACTTTTTGACAAACACCCTAAAACCAATTGTTAGCATTTTTCTAAAACCAATTGTTAGCATTTTTTTAAAATACAATGTTGATACAGGGAACCGACTTTGTTTTTTTTTAAAATAATTTTTTTGAATAGTTTTCTAGGATTTATATCATTGTAATTAGTTGAGATTTGTTTTTATCATTATAATAATTAATTGAGATTGGGCGGGAGGTAGGAGATGGTGTCCAAACTTTATTTTGATGAGATCCTTGGATTGATGGGTTAGTTTTGAAGAATAGTTTCAGTCATCTTTTTTATCTTGCTACTAATAAAATGGCAACGGTGGTTGAAAAGTATTCCTTTGGGTGGGGGTTGAGGGAGAAGCTTGGCAGTGGCGGTGTCGTTTGTTAGCATGGGAGGAGGACAAGGTGCGGGAATATTGTGATATTTTATCTAATATTGTTTTGCAGCCTACTCATTCTGCCAGGTGGATTCGGCACTTACATGCCTCCAACAGTTATAATGTCACAAGTGCTTATAACCATCTGTTGACATCAACAAGCAACAACTTGGCAATTACTCACATGACAAAAATTTGGAGATGCAAAGCACTTATAACCATTTGTTACGTGATAGATTACCAACAACGGACAATCTAATAAAAAGACACATTTTACATCCAAATGCTCAGTTATGTGTGGGATGCGGTGTGATAGAAGATGCAAAGCACTTATTCCTCTCTTGTGATTTTTTTTGGCAAACTTTGGTACAATATTTTTCACTGGCTTGGTTACCACATAATGTTTCCTGGAAATGTGCCAGACCATTTATATCAATTTGACACCTTAAACGGTTTCTCTAACAACAAACGCTCAGCTCTTAATCTTATTTGACTATCTTGTGTGTGGTGATTTGGCTTGAAAGGAATGCTCGAATCTTTCAGCAGTAAGAAGCTTCGTTTAGTCAATTGCTAGATAAAGTTAAGCTTCAATCTTGCTGGTGGCTGAAAGCAAATCGTCCTAGTTTTGTTTTCTCCTACCATTCGTGGTGGTTGAATCATTTACCTTGCTTGCGAATATTTTTGTAATAGGGTAGCTCTCTTTTTTGATCCTGTTTTGGTTCCCCGTTTTGTTATTGCTTGTAATTGACACTATTTCAGCTGAGGTTTTGACACTCCTTGTGCTGAAATCTCCAAGCTTTCAATAATATATAATCCATTTTAGCTTTTTTTATAAAAAAAAATTAATTGAGATTTGTTTTTATTTTAGACGACTAAACTTAGATTTTCCTATTTAAATCATAAATCATAGAAGTCGTAGATTTTTTAAATATGAAACAGAAGTTTCGCTAAGATGTAACACAAAATTAGGAGTTCCTTGTCTTATTCAAAACATTTTCACCGAATTGGACAAAACGATGGTCAAGTCATATAACATAAACTCGATAGATTGTCTCCTAACCAATATAATGACAGCTTTTTGTTTAATGTACAAACTTTTTTAAGACTGAATTATTCACTTTAATATCCGATTTGACACTATTTATTTATACTAAAAAAATTGATTGTATATTAATGCTATTGTGTATGGTTATCAGTTTTTTTCAAGGGTTGTATGATTATTATTTAAAATAAATAATAATAATAATAATAATAATAATAATAATAATAATAATAATAATAAATCTTTCAAAAAAAAAAATAATGTATTGAAAAATAGGAAATGTTAATCAGTGTAGTTAAACTATTTTAATATAAAATTTTCTTCTTTTATTTTCTTAACTAATCCTCCCGAAGCATTAAGTTACCATAACCTTTGTAAAAAGGGTTAGATGAGAGCCTT
>Ga0228710_1009140_pt1 | contig 13892 bp, 16 predicted proteins | sample MedpolnodulmetaG_FD_177995 | JGI IMG/M metagenome (GOLD analysis project Ga0228710, IMG submission 177995) | Root nodule microbial communities from Medicago polymorpha collected in Santa Monica, California, United States - pink nodules | ecosystem: Host-associated > Plants > Roots > Nodule...
GGGGGTGGGTGTGGGGGGGGGGGGGGGGGGGGGGGGGGGGGGGTTGAGAGAGGGAGATAGCCACAGTTCGGCTTGGTGGCGGTCATTGTGTGGATACGTGAAGGGGTTGGTGAGGGAGTTGGTAGGTGGTTTGATAGTAATATTCGGGGGGTAGTGGGAGATGGAAGGGGTACTTATTTCTGGCACGATACTTGGGTTGGGGAAATTCCTTTGAAAAATAAATTTCCCCGCCTTTTTGACTTGTCTGTAGACAAGGAGTGCTCGGTGGAGAAGATGTGGAGGGTTTTAGGGGAAGTTGAAGGGAGGGAAAGCTTGTGGCGTCGTCGATTGTTTTCTTGGGAGGAGGAGAGCGTAAGTGAGTGTTATGTGTTACTCCATAACTTTGTTTTACAGGAAAATGTAGAGGACAAGTGGACGTGGCGGTTAGATCCTACGCATGGATATTCGGTTCGGGGGGCTTACCGCTTCCTTACTACCGCGGCACATTTGGGGGATAGGCACCAGGTGGTCGACATTTGGCATAGATTCCTTCTAAGGCGTCGGTGTTTGTGTGGCGCCTTCTTCACAATAGACTTCCAACTGAGGATAATTTGGTTCGGCGGAGGGTCATTTCTCATGAAGACGCGGCTTGTGTGTCTGGTTGTGGGAGTCAAGAGACAGCAAATCATTTATTTTTGGGATGTGACATCTTCGGATTACTTTGGTCTCAGGTTTGGCTTTGGCTGGGTATTTCTTCAGTCTCACAGGGTGACATTATTCAACATTTAACACAATTTATTAAAATGCCTGGCCTGCATAGATCAACACATTTGTTTTTCAGAATTATTTGGTTTACCACGGTTTGGGTCCGTTGGAAGGAGAGAAATGATCGTGTGTTTAATAACACGGCTTCGACTCCTTTAATCCTCATCGAAAAGGTTAAACTGACATCTTTTTTATGGTTAAAATCCAAACAAGCAACTTTTATGTATAGCTATCATGATTGGTGGAAGAAACCGCTCCATTGTATGGGCGTCCACCTGTAATTTTTGTCTATTTGTATATTTCGACGGTGCTTTGCTATGGCTAGCACCGATTCCTTGTAAATACTCTTGAGTGGTTACCCTTTTTTGCACGTCTTGTACGGGGATAACTGCAGTTGTTTTTATATACACCATTTTTGTTTGTTAAAAAAAATATATATCTGTTTAGAATTTTGATAATGTTGGATTCGCAAGTTCACGATAATTTATAAATATTGTCCCTCTTTAAGTTTTGTGCTAGTTCACATGATTTTGTTATTCATTGAAAGTGGATTAAGGAGTGTGGAGGTAAAATTGCTCTCCATCCTTTAAAATTTATCCAATTCCAAATCTCTAGGAAGGTGTGTTGTTTTCATAATTTCAATTAGAATTGGGAATTCTCTTTTTCTTTTGAATCTATTGGTTCGGCTAGAGCTAGGGACAGCTCAGGCCATGGAGTTCTCTTGTCCATGGCCTTGCGTGGCGGAAAATCCAATTGTCGTACCAAAGGCACCGCAACAACAACGCTTTTTTGCACAGGTGCTTTCGCTTGCGACTGCGGTTAAGAGTACGTCTCTTCCTCAACCGACAATTCGAGGGAATAATTTATGAATAAAAATCACATAGAATGTCTATGTCGCGGGGTTAGAGAAATGCAAGCATCATATGCACGGCCGGCTATTCATGAACAAGGGTGACAAGCCGTACATTACTAAAGAAGTAACCACAAAATTATTGAAGCTCTGGAAAACTAAGGGTCCGTGGTATCCGATCTCCCTTGGTCATGGATTCTACGAATTCTCATTCTCCTCAGAGGGCGATGTCCGCGCTTCTCTTGCAATGGGGATGGTTAACTTAAAGTCAGGACTATTGTGTCTTTCCCAATGGTCCAAGGATTTTAAAAAATATTCTCAGCATCTGACACATGCGCATGTTTGGATACGACTACTGGACTTGCCACAAGAGTACTGGTTAGAAAGAACATTATTGGAAATTGCAGGCGCAATTGGCACTCCTCTCATCATTGATGCCATAACTCAGAAACACGCCTTTGGTCATTATGCGCGGGTACTGGTGGATATAAACTTGTCTCGTCGCCTTTTTTTGTGAGATCATGGTGGAGAGGGAAGGGTTTGCTTTCTCTATTGAGGTGGAGTACGAGTGGCTCCCTGAATTCTGCTCACATTGTCAGATTCTTGGACACTCAGTCACGAACTGTCGTTGGTTGCATATGGAAAAAGATTTGAACCTGGAAAGAGATAGCACTAAGAAGGTGCAGGACAAGGGGAAGAAGACTATAACACAACATAAAGCTCAAACAAAGAAGTGGCAGGCACGTGAAAACCCACTTGGTATTGGGTCATCTATGGCTTTTGAGAAATTGGTCGTTAATTATGAAGTTACAGCACCAGCTGCATCATTAAAACAGTCACATGAACATCACGTTGGGTCTTCTTTAGCTTTTGCAAAACCAGCTTCTGAAATTACGGCACCGGTTGCAGCAATTGATCAACCATCTGAACATCACGTCTCCCCGCGGCTGTTGCCCCCGTTGGCTCATATGTTGCGCAATCAGAAACCTGTCCAGAAGTGTTGCCCCTTAATTCAAGCAGACATGCGCATAGTGACAAGTCTGCCTTCACCTATCATTTGGCTCTTGAGAATGTTACTGATGATGTTATTTGTTCCAATGATGTAGATAGTACCTCAGTTTTAGATCCGGTGTTGCAGCTCCAACATGTTCATGTCCCCCTTATGGTCGACTTTCATCAACTTGAGGAGGGGAATGTGCAAGTGAATTCAGGTGCCTTGGTAGTTGAGGTTGCAGGTAACTCTCTTGCCATTCAGTCGCACTCCTTTGCTACTGTCATTCCGCATCGATGTCCTATCATTACCAAAGACTTGGAGGTCATTCAACAGACCCTAGTAGTTTATAAAGATGTTGATGAGGAGGGGTTTACTGCTATTGTTTCTAAGAGCAACCGAAAGAAGCAAAAAGGTTATCAAACCCGCTCCAAGGGTCTGTTACTAAAATAATCTCAATGAAGATTTTATTTTGGAATATTCGAGGTATAGGTAATTTGGATTCTCGTATTACTCATAAGCCTATTATTTATTGCTGAACCAATGATCTTTAAGCTAGTTAGTCCAGGGGCTCCTTGATGTCTTCCTCACTCTTGATTCAGAAAAAGAAAAAAAAAAGGATTAAGGAGTGTGGATGTGGTATATATACTACCTTTGTCACGATTTTCAAATTATGTGAAATTTTTGAGTGATAAAGCTAGTTATAGAAACAATAACTTATAGTATACCGATTTATCTTCTTAAAATATTTTATCATGAGTAATGCTATACATCAAGAAAGATTTTATCAAGAAAAATTCAAGAATGACATGGCAGAATAATCACCCTTAGATTTTATCAAGAAATTGTCCTGAAATTAATGTTAGCCAATAAAATCTCTGTCTGGCCGGAAATCATGGGGTGGTGGATGTTATGTATTTTTTTTTTATGAAAGGTTAATAAATGAGACTGAAATCTAAGAGTGATTATTGTGCCATGTCATTTTTGAATCTTTCTTGATAAAATCATTCTTGATATCTAACATTTTCCTTTTATCATTAGCTTTTTGTTTAATCAAACAACTTGTACTAAGAGAGTATATATCTATTCGGATACTTTTCTAAAACATTAACAAAAAACGTTAATTAAAGTGATAGTAATGATAATTTTATAATTGTGATTTGAACTTCGTTATTTTGAGCTAGAGTATCTCTCTAGCATAAATTATACTCTAACTCGTTATAAGAGGGACAAAAACAAGCACCTTTTTTGGTTTACTCTTTTTTTTTTTGTTTACTAAAAATAAAGAAGCACTTTGTAAACAAGTTAATGACTACTTGTTTACGGTGGGTGTTTTGGTTAATGAGCAAATCGATCAAATGAAAAATAAAAATAAATGTTCAATTAGAGAGTTCAAACAAGTTATGTGGTAATCTTACATGTGTGAAGTACAGTTTTAAAAATAACTCCAAAACTAATCCGAGTTTTGAATGGATAATTGACTTGTAAGTAATCATGTGTTTTGATTTATGATTTTTATCACTTAAATCATAAATCCTCACCTTTTTAGGATTTTTTATCCTTAGGTGACATACCACTCTTGTACATATTTCACATGTAAAAAAACATTGCCAACCAATAAAACAAAAAAAAAACAAAATTGTGTGTTCAATCTCATTGATGCTCTCTCTATTTGACTTTTCTCCCGTTCTCCACCGGCCACTGATTCCGACGGCGACAATGTAAACTGTCGTACTCCTCTCTCTCGTCCTTTCTCCTCCAACTTCACCTCTGCCCCACCCTCCATCATCTTATCTCCATGTTCTGTCTCCCTCATCTCTATCATATTCTTTCCACGACCTCTATCACCACCACCACCGTCCTCCACCAACATTGTCTCACGCGGTACACACATTTGGAAACCCAGATGGGAGAAAGCGCACAGGCGAACATAACACCGTTGACCTTCAATCCTTTCGGATCTCAGCACACCATCTTCACCACCGTCGATGAAAAATTAAAGGTATGGGATCATAATTTAGTGAGTGGGGGGAGTGAACAAGAAGTTGCAGTGGAGAGATTGAAATCGGAGAGAGACGATGTTGGTATCAGACCTGGGTGGTCGCCGGTAAGAAGGCATAATTGAGAGAGATTTGAGAAAGATGGTGTGGACGGCGACCAGTGATGGAAAGGTTAGAGAAAGGAGAGAGGAAAAAAGAATGGGAGATGGTCTTGTATGATATAATTGAAAAATAAGAAAAAAGAGTTTGTCAAATTACCAAAATGTCCTGCTATATAGGGTTGTATAAAGGGGGTGCGGGAAAAAGGATGTCTAAATATATGACCCTATTTACAACAAGGGAGTATGTTTTTATTTAAGAAAAATAGGAGGTATGTTGAATGTTGATAAAGAAATAATTCATACTCTTGAAAATATCAAATGAGTCTTATAAAAAGGGATATAATTTTTTTTAGAAGGATCTTATAATTAAGGACGAATGTAGTATATTATATTTTGAAAAGTTTCAATTATTTTTAATTAGGTAAGGTAGGTTTATTGACCTTGCGTGTCTCTCCTGCTAGATCTTATGTTTAGGAACTACTATAAATCTTAAATAGGAAAATGAAGATGGTATGTTTTTTTCTTCTAGTAAAGTAGCCTGAGGGCTAGATAAATTCACTTTAAATGTGAATAAGTGAGATGTCTGAGGTTCAAACCCCAACTTCTGTATATATTATGCATTATTCTTTACCAAGTGAGCTAAGCCCGCTGAGACAATGAAGATGGTATGTTAATAGTTGTACAAATAAATTCTAAATTGTATATGAATACAATAATTGTACTTGGATTCGCCTCCACTAGTGTAGTCAAATTAGATGAAAATGAGTAAACTATCATATCATCTTGGTAATACTTTGGAATTTTTCAAGTGAATAATATTGTGGAAGAAACTCTATCTCACAGTTGTGTTTCCTTAACTCGTACAATAGAGTGCTAAGTATGGTTGTTTTACATTTTTTGTTACTAGACTAAGAAATGCATGTAAACATAAGATAAAAACATAATGATAAAGGAATAAAAATAGCAAAAAATAGACTGTGTTTTATTAATTGTGTGTTTATTACATTCTACATAGTAAGTATTTGTTGGCAAAACTATTCCATCAGGGGAAAAAACGACACAGCCTACAATGTCTAACCTCAATACGCTATTTCTACATATATTGTGTTGGTTTTCCCTCATTATCGAGATCATGACACCCCATGTTCGGTTGTTAACTTCCCACTTCACGTACGTAATGATCTGTTAACAAATTCCATAAGGCGCAACCTTCCCACAAATGTGCTTCCTTGTCATATAGGCTTATTGAGCCAATACCTAACAATGTCAATTTTATACACAACAAGCTTCCCTAGGTAACAAATAATATTCCAACTTGGTACAAGCATAAAATAGCGACATACATAGTTTCTCAATATGTGTATATCGAGTTTTAGCATCATTTAAAATTCGGCTAATGTAGTATATTACTCTTTCCATTCCATCGGTTGACATCTTGTGCCAAAAAGAAGACGGTCGATTCTCCTTCTACAACAATATATAATTTGAGTGGTTTACTTGGTATTGGTGGTGTGAGCATGAGTAGGTTGGTTAAAACTTGTTTAATATGATCAAAATCTCATGTTTCCCGACTCCTCATATCATCTCATTTGAATCTTTCAGTTTGAGCAATGGTGAGAATGCTTTTATCTTGTTAACCGAGTTATATATAACCCTCCTAAAAAAGTTGATTTTTCCTAAGAAACTCTTCAACTACTTCTTTGTAAGTGGGGGCCTTGCTTTCAAGATAGTTTTTGCTTTAATTTACAACCTCAATACATTTCTTGTGAACCAAGAAATCTAAGAAGTTTTCAACTAAAACTTTACACACACATTTAGTAGGATTGGTCTTTAAATCCAACAACCATATTCTTTTGAGGGCCTTCTCCAATTCTACCAAACGGTTATGGAAGTTAATGGACTTGACCACCACATCCTCAAACCGCATTTTACTAAATTTGTTCAAGTCCAGATCCAACCAGAACTAACTCGTTCAAATTCAAAATAGTTTTGTTTGGGTGACGAGTATATGGTTTCAAATTCATGAACCTAACCTGTTAAAAAAAAAAAGTTAATTTTTTATAGTATAGTGTAAGACTTTTATTTGTTAATCTTGAAGTGTTAACATTTTAAATTCTAAAATTTAGTTTAAATGTTAAAATTTTCAGGAAATACAATGTTATTTATTTATATACTTTTTTTGTTTTTTTAAAATTCATATTTAATGACTTGTTGATCCAAACCAACATGCTGATTATCGAATTGGATAAAAATATAGACTTTTTACCCAAGCCAATCAAGTTTAATCCGAAACATATACACCATTATGTAAAGGCCACTTCAAAGTTTTTTTTTTTGTTTGGTCAAGTCAGGCCACTTCAAAGTTAACTACCGGCTAACTAGTTTTTGGTCGGATATTTTTCTAGACATATTTATCCGTAGCATATCTAAAGGACACTTGTGGTTGCTTTTGTGTATGAGAAAATAAACAATTAACTTATTGTATCTAGATTCAATACTTGAATTTATTATTTATATAAAAGAAAAACACTTAGAAGAAAATCTTAATTCAATGGAGGATATAACTAAACAACAAAATGACACGTTGAAAAACTAATATTACCCTTCCAATTGTAAGAGAATATCAAACTATAAGTCTTTCTTTTTGTCATACAAATTAAAGGTGAAGGAGAGAACTAGAGCTAGAGCCAATGTTGTTGATTTCATGGCAAGAGAACTTGGCAATTTACCATTATCCTTCCTTAAGAAAAGGCCTTGGTATAGAGGAAAATTAATGAGAACCAAAAACCCACATAATATAACTTGAAATCCCATTTTCTCATATGCTCCAAAACCACCGTCCCTCAAGATTGCATTCTTCAACACATTAAGAAAACAAAATAAATTGAACAATGCTAGTGTTGCTAATATAGTGAACATGGGTGAGGATGTTCCAAACTCCATAATTTCTTTCTCGTGGCGCTCGACAACTTCTTCTTCTGAAACCTTAGCCGTGATCGTAAAGAGAGAATCTGAAAATCCAAAAAGCTTCAAGATGGTGTCACTGAATGCATATAGGTAAGAGCTTGTCCTTTTGTATAACCATATCCTTAGGTCATTCCACCAACCTTTAAATGTTCCTCCACTTAACACAAACTCTAACAAACTATAAATAGTTTCTCCAATTATTACATATGCAAAAGGTATGAACCAAGGACTTGATATCTGAAAATTCAGCCAATAAATATTAACTTATGCATGCTCAAAGGGAACATATTTCTATGTATATTTAAAGGAAATTGTTTTGTTACCTTTGGAAACAAGGGGATGCCTTTAAGAAGATAAAGAGAAGGGATGATGGAGTAATACAAAGTGGCTAAACAATTAGGTGCCCATAAGCAATAAGTAGAATATCCCATTTGGAGGCTCAAATTAATCTTCCCAAAAGCATACCATGCAGGACTATACTTAGAAAACAAAATTTGAAAATCTCCTTCAGACCATCTCTTATGTTGAATAAGTACTTGAAGCAAAGAAGTTGGAGCTACACCCAAGAAAGCCTTCCTTGGTGGATTGTAGTACACTGATTTCCATCCATTGCTTTGTATAGACAACCCTGTTATCACATCCTCCACTGGACATCCATACTTCAAACCCATCTGCAATTCAAGAAAACATTATCAATTTCGATCGTAGCGTATCATGGTTCTAATTAGGAAGACTAAAAAAATTGCGAGGACTAAAACCAAAAATTTTGAGGACTAAAAACCAAAAAGATAGAAGCAATATTTGCTTGTAAAAAAAAAAATTAAACAATAATATTATAAAAGAAAATACTATTTAGGACCTCTTTTCCCCATTGTGTATTTTCTTCATATGAGCAGCTTGCAAGAGCCTTTGATTTTTCTTCTAGTTCATGCAAGGTTGCTTCTGTGGACAAGTTATCTTCACTCTTCCAGTTATGTCTATATTCATCACTGAACTTCATTCCACAAAGAGATTCTCTCTTGTGAAAGCATCCAGTTCCAATGTACAAAGGGCCACCACAACCATCTGCCCCATGGAACTCCACCTTCACACGCACATACAAAATGATAAGTACCAATATATACTTGTACATTGTAAGAAATGTTATCATGGAATTTTTTATAGGAAAATATTAATAGTAGTAGTATATGTTATTTGTCGGAGTTTCAACTTTGGACCTCCTACTCAAACTTCTTCGAGTATCCTAGAACAACCATTTGAGCTATGAGTTGAGGACTTATTGTGAATTTAATACAATTAACCTATTAATCCATAACTCGTAACTAAAATCTCTAACTTATGCGACTTTTGATACAAGAAATAACTAACCTCGGCAATTGCTAGTAGAGCGCTCGCATATAAATCATTTTTAGTAACATTTTCAAAGGCCTGTGGAGACTGCACAAAAGCAATTTCATGGCCTTTCTCTTCATCCATGAAATAACATAGAGCATCCCTTATAGATTCTGAATTGTTTGAGTACATGTCACAATCTACATTTAGAATGACTTTCCCGTTGCTGATAATCGAAGACACCCTTAACTGCATTTCAAAATGTACATATTTAATATCACTCATACATATGTAACTATTACTTACACCTCCAATTTTTCTTGATATATGTAAATATTTAAATTGTTTATAAAAAGTGATAGAGGAAGTAATGTATACCAATGAATTCATAGCTCCTGCTTTGTAGTTGTGGTGATATTGAGGCCTCTTTTCACGAGCTAAATACACCAAAGTTGGCAACATGGAACCATGTACATCTTTAGAGTTATCAGGGTCCTTTTTATGAAGCAGTATCTAGTGAAAACATGTAAAATATTGCATTAACCAAGTTAATTGTGCCATGGTCATGTTTAAAAGGATAAGTCAAAACTAATGAAGTAAATTGAATTAAGCAATTTACTTGAAGAATTGTGTCATGGTCACGTTTAGATGAATATGAATCCCACTGAGAAAATCCTCTATGCTTTAAACGTGCTTCTGCGGGTACTCTTTTCAACTTTGTTGCATCTTCAATTCGTTTTTCCATTTCATTGTACAATTTCTACAATAAAAGAGAGCTATAATTCTCCATAACCCAACAAGAAAAATTATAATCATATGAAAAATGTAAAACATTTTTTTTTGTTAACCCAACGCTTCTCAGGAAAAATGAACCCCTGATAATCCGAAGTGCGACCAGAAAGTAAGTAAAGTCTAAACTAACGTTATTTCAACCAATGTAATATTTAAATCATGACTTTCGATTATACAAAATTTACCGAGAGTTACGATCTAATCAAATTTATTGGATCAAAACTATCACATAAGGCATGGAGCAATTTTCAAATCTAACATTGTGATAGAGTAGCAAAACAAATTGAGTTAAGTTTAACCATATCTTTGCGGTTGTCAATTTCGCCAGCTTGCCAGATTCTTTTTCAATACCAACTCTTTGAGCCTTTAAGTTTTTTAAAAGAAAGTTATATCTTTTTGGTCAATAAATTCACCAACCCATCTATTCATTTTATTATTTATTGTTTTTTTCTCTAAATTTACAGTAACTTTTTCAACAATCTTTTCCACCCAGATTTTTGGCAATTGACAGTTGTTTAATTTTGCTGTTACCCTTTGTGAAAAAAATAAATAATGTTTTTGAAGTTAATATGTATATGCACGGATTCATAAATGTGGAGTTGCCGGGTAAGATTTTATATGATAAATATTTATAGAAATTTTTTATCAATGCAAAAGTGATATAATAATAACATCATTATCATTGACCAAAATACTCAAGATTATAAACACTATCCTATTATATATTAGAAAAATTAAAGAATCGACAATATCTACAAATTAAAATTGTTCTTTAGGTGTCTTTATATTTAAAAAATATGGTGGAAATTATTCAAAAGTTCATTTCAAATGCATTTAGACATTTGATTTTATAAAAATTCATGAGCAAAACTCTTTTTATGGTATAAATTTTCATTTAATGGAAGCAATATATTAAAAAAAAAATTCAAAAAATATATACTATTTTAAGAGCAACAATCATTAAAATATAAAAATTTAACAAATATAACATGAAGAATCGTGGGGCAGTTGTCCCCAAACTACTCTTCATAGATCCATGGCTGTAAGTGGAGCCCACTTAAACATTCAAACAAGAGTTGTTCTATATTTTAAAAAGAGTAAGTTACAAAAACTACAATAATATTTTTAAAAAAAATCTGCAATAATATTTTTTTTTCTTATGTAAGTAAAGGCTGCAAGTTTAATAATCTTATCTTTTAGCAGTCAAAAGCTTTCATTTTTTTAAATTTTTTTTGGTCAGAGATCTTTCATTATTTAATATTTTTGGTCAAAGAGCTTTCATTCATAAATCATACTATATTAATAGAAAAGGCTGCTAAATTGAATTTGGGAACAAAAGTCATTGGCTTCATTGAATTTGGAAATATTAATTTAATTATAATAGAGAGTGGGTTGGTTACATACCTTGATACCTGCCAACTCATTAGGTATATTACTGTCCTTGATGGTATTAAAATATGCAGCAGGTGACCTGGGCTCAACTTTGAATATCTTGCAAAAAGGAAGCCAATGTTTTGCAAAGGTAGCAGCCTCTAAGAGAGCATAGAAGGTTAATTCTGACCCACCATCATCAGATAGATACACACTCAACTTCTCAGATGGATAATCAAAAGCCATAACAGATAACACTGTGTTTATTACCATCATTGGTGGCTCTATTTCAGGATCTGCTGTGCATACAAATATGTCCACTTCTGGCAACATATGCTCATATCTGTTAAAAAAAAATACATATGATTCTAAATTAATTATGGTGGAATTTTGCAATAAAAAAATTGTTTAATTGCTTTCAATCAGAAAAATGTATACTAGTTTTTTAAATGTAATAATAAACTATTGTCAAGACTAATTGCTCGAGTCGAGTAGAACTGTACAAGAGGGAAAGCTAGTATTTGAATCAAAAATCACTGGTTAAGTTGAAAGAGACATGTATCATCTCGTACAAATGGATGTGCTTGTGGTGGGGCTGTCAATTCACTTTTTTTTAATTTATTCTAGACTAAATTTCTTTTTGGACAAAACTAAAACTACTTAATTTTATGAAATCAAAAATCAAAATTAAAAAAAAAAAAATGAAGCATAGAAACATAAATTCAAAACAAAATAATAAGGTAATCTAAAATGAGTGTAACTAGATAAAAATAATAGGGACCTTTGGGAGAGTCTATTCTTGAAGGGTTGTCTGAAAACAAGGTTCCATCTGAAAGCTTGAGTGAGAATCCAATAAAAGCCAAACCATAGTTCTGCAGCAAGCATACCAAACCATACCAACTTTCCTCCATCTTCTTCTTCTTTAGTATAGTTTGTGGTTATGATGTGATTGAATCTGTAGAACCAGATGAAGCATATGGCTGCAAATAATGAGATTGAAAAGAGCCTATAGATAAGCCTTCCTCTGCCTTTCTTTGTTTCAAACAAGGGAGAGTACACGCCTCTGCCTCTGTCCATGACTGCCAAAATTATGCAACTTGTTCTGTTTCTTCTGCTTTTTTATTGCGGTGCATATATATATAGAGAGAGAGATTGGACTGTATTGACAACATATAGAGCAAGTTTGATATAGTTTTTTTTAAGAAAAAAATCACTAATTTTAAAAAAATAATCATTTTTAAGAGTTTTGCATCTGTTTGTTACAACTTCTAAAAAAAAGCATAATCTAAAAAAATTCTAAAAACAACTTTAAATGAGAAGCTGTTACTCAAAAAATAGATTTTTTTTAGAGGGGAGAGAAAATATTGTTTAAAAGATTGAACTAATTTTGTAACAAAAACTCCCTTTTATATAATTGTATTCAAACAAACTAGATTATTTGTTTTAAAAAAGTGATTTTTATTACGGTAAACAAACGCAAAATAGATTCTGATTTTTCATTAAATCTCTAAATTATTTTATATCAAAATCATTTTTATTTTAATCCGTAACAAACAGGCTTATAGTCAAACTTGGCCCACTTGCACATTTAATAACTTATTTGACTTGGTATATGCAATCAAACTCTATTTACCGAGGTGTTTATTTTTAAAAAAATGTTACCAATACACTTTTATTTATTACTCTATCTCTATCTGCTACTAATTATAAGCAAATTTGATTTTTTAGGTTTATTCAATTAATGACGTATTTGATCCATAATATGAACCATATACTCCTTCTGTCTCAAATTATAAGAAAAAAAGATTCATTTTTCTTTACCTAAATTATAAGAAAAAAAGACCAACTTTTATAATATTTAATTATGTTATTTCAAAAAATTATCTTTTTCAAAGAGAAATTAAATGCAAATTGCATTCATTATACTCTCTCTTTCATTTTCTCTATAAATAATAATCAATGAAAATTGTTTTTACATCTTTCTATGAAACTTATTCCAATGATAACACAAGAAACTACTATACTACAAACTATGATGTTTTAGTTTTCTTAATAAGTGTGAAAATATTTTTTTTGTTTGTAATTTGGGACGGAGGAAGTACATCATTAATTGCATTAACTTAAAAAGTCAATTTTGCTTATAATTAGTAACGGATGGAGTATCTCATATTATATAATCCAATTGATTTTATCACGCATGTTAAATCATAATTTTGATTTTAAATATCTTTAATAATAGATTAAAAAAATTATAAAAATTTAATATTTTGAAAATATTCGTCGAGCCAAATACAAAATATCTCATACGTTATAATTTGTCTTTGTATATTAGTAGAAAAATATGATTAAAGTATGTTATGTGAATATTGCACATTTTTAAAGTATGTCTTTTAAAATGGAACAGAGCATTGAATTTATATGAGACTCACATGATTTGGCGGGTCCATAGTTTTAAAACAATGTGCCGTCTCATTTATATTCTGATTAATTTAATTGTAATGTTTTTAAAATATTTTGATACTTATGTTAATAGAAATCGTTAACAACACAATTCGAAAAAGTTTTCGATTTATTTTAATGGCAAATACTCCCTCCGTCCCAAAATGTATGACGTTTCAGACATTTCACACAAATTAAGAAATGCAATTAATATTGTATGGAAAATAGATATTATGAGTTGTTTTACAAAATTGCCCTTAATAAATAATATGGGAAAGATAAATGAAAGAATTGAAAGAAGAGAG
>Ga0228710_1009141_pt1 | contig 13891 bp, 5 predicted proteins | sample MedpolnodulmetaG_FD_177995 | JGI IMG/M metagenome (GOLD analysis project Ga0228710, IMG submission 177995) | Root nodule microbial communities from Medicago polymorpha collected in Santa Monica, California, United States - pink nodules | ecosystem: Host-associated > Plants > Roots > Nodule...
TTTTTTTGGGGGGGGGGGGAGTGGGGACCATAGGAAAATACCGTGGATTGATTGGCATTCTATTTGTCAAAGTCAGGAGGTTGGCGGTAAGAAGAATTAGGGATTTCAATTTTGCATTATTAAGGAAGTGGTGTTGGAAGTTGTTGATAGATAGAGATAGTTTATGGTATAGGGTGTTGTTGACTCGTTACGGGGTGGAGGATGGCCGAGTGTGTGATGGTGGCTGTACGACCTCAGCTTGGTGGCAGGTTATATCTACTATACGCTCGGAAGAATGGTTCTGCGGTAATGTCTGTTGTTCTTTAGGCGATGGCAAAAATACTCTCTTTTGGACGGATGAATGGGTGGGTGGAGCGTCCTTCAGTGTTAGATTTAATAGATTATATGAGTTGTCGGTGGTGAATAGTGTGTCGGTGTTTGACATGCATTTGTTAGGGTGGGGGTGGAGGAGGCGACGTGGAGTTGGAGGCGTAGGTTGTTTGCGTGGGAAGATGAGCTAGTAAGGGAACTTAGGCTTTTACTTCAAAGTGTCTCTTTGTAGGCTGACAGGGTCGATAGAAGCCTTTGGCGGTTGGAAACATCTTTTGTTTATACTGTTCGAAGTGCCTATAACTTTTTGACTGTTAATGCTACTGACGATGCTGAGGTGTATGTGCATAATTTGTGGCTCAAGGAAGTTCCCTTGAAGGTGGTCTTATTTGCTTGGCACCTGTTACGTGATAGGTTGCCTACAAAGGACAACCTTCACCATCGTAATGTGGTTGGTGCTGATGATCAGTTATGCGTTGGAGGTTGTGGGGAGGTGGAAACATCATCTCACTTATTTTTTCATTGTAACGTTTTTGGATCTGTTTGGAACCATATTCACAGGTGGATTGATGTTGCTACTGTTATGCCTTGTGATGCACCAAGTCTTTTTAATCAGTTTATTTACATTGGGGGAGCCACTAAATGACAACGGTTCATCCTTCAGGTTATTTGGTCTGCTACAGTGTGGAAAATTTGGAAAGAAAGAAATAACAGGATTTTCAAGAACAAAAATTCCTCTATATTGCAAGTGGCGGACAAAATAAAGTCGTCGACTTTTATGTGGTTGAAAGGGAAATATGTTACTCTTCCCTCCAACTACCATGGTTGGTGGCTTAGCCCGTTTGCGATTTTAGGCATTGGTTAATAGTTATTCTTTCTGTTTATCTTTTGGTGACATGTAATTATTGTACAAATTTTGTTTGAACTTTGGTGTTTCTTCCTTAGCACACCTAGTGCTAGGAAGGCCATTTGATTGTGTTAATATAATTCATTTTAGTTTCTTAAAAAAAAAAAAATCAAGCATTTATTATATATGTTATGCGCCTATTAATAGTAGTAAATTCTGAAATAAATGCGTCATTCCTTTGAAACAGCTTTGACTTTTTATTTTTATAGAAGAAAAAAAATCAGAATTTGAAAAAATTAAAAGATCAAAAGTTTTGAACCGTGTACATTAAAGCAAATCCCTGGAAAACTAACCACCACACCAAATACTTATTTCAGTAATCAAGTGAAATATATTATATAAGGCAAATAAGTATATTACATATTCATTTATTAACGGTATAGTACACATCATTTTTATGTTCCGATATTAAAAAATCGATATGATAAAATTTTAAAAACTCATGACTATATTATATATGTAAGTATGTTATATCTACATTTTTTTTCTTTCAAAACATCATTATTAAATATAATATTAACATAATATGCACGTAATCAAATTATATATATTTTGTTAAATTATATATATTTTTAATTTATATGTAAAACACCGTTAAATATTTACACTGCACATGTTGCAGACTTTATATGCTTATATGCACGTAATCTTATTTTTGCAGAAGGAAAGTGAAATTGAGTGAAATAATTCCGAAAAAAAAAAGTTAAAGTGAAATTGAGTTTTTTATTTTTTTTAAAGTGAAAACTCAATCTATTCCCTTATAATTTTCTTGCATGCCAATTTAGTCTTTGATAAAACAAATAAAAATAAAAAAACTCAATTTGATTATATTTCATATCGAAATTTCAGTCTTCGACATTTGATTATATTTTAGTCTTCAAAATTTCAGTTTCTACTTCGTTCTTATTCCGATAAGGTCATATTCAATGGTGCGATTGATTATATTTGATATCGTTAATCGATTGGGTCCGTTTTGATCGTCGGATGAATGTCCTTTCATGTTGACTAGGTTTCTAATGGGATAGTTCGTCAGATCGACTTATATCGAAGATTCTGATTTCTGAAATTACAGTTCATGCTTCGTTCTTATTCCAATAAGGACATATTCAACGGTCCGATTGATTATATTTGATATCGTTAGTCGGTTGGGTCCGTTTTGATCGTCGGATGAATGTCCTTTCATGTTGACTAGGTTTCTAATGGGATAGTTCGTCAGATCGACTTATATCGAAGATTCTGATTTCTGAAATTACAATTCATGCTTCGTTCTTATTCCAATAAGGACATATTCAACGGTCCGATTGATTATATTTGATACCGTTAGTCGGTTGGGTCCGTTTTGATCGTCGAAGCAATGTCCTTACATGTTGACTAGGCTTCTGATAGGATAGTTCGTCAGATCGACTTACATTGAAGATTCCGATTTCCGAAATTCCAGTTCATGCTTCTTTCTTACTCTATTAAGGTCATATTCAATGGCCTGATTAATTATATTTGTTTTCGTTTGTGACCTAGACTCCTTTCAGCCGCTGGACAAGCGTAATTCCTAGTTGACTAGGTTTCTGAAGGGATAGTTTGCTAGATCCACTTACCAAACAGATTCTGATCTGAAAAACTATAGTTACTACTTCCTTCTTACTCTATTAAGGTCATATTCAACGGTCTAATTGATTATATTTGTTTCCGTTTGTGACGCAGACTTGTTTCAGTCGTTGGACAAGCGTACTTCCCAATTAACTAGGTTTCTGAAGGGATATCGACTTACCTACCAGATTTCGATCTGAAAAATTCCAATTCCTACTTCTTTCTTACTCTAATAAGGTCATATTCAACGGTCTGATTGATTATATTTGTTTTCGTTTGTGACCTAGACTCCATTCAGTCGTCGGATAAGCGTAATTTTCAGTTGACTAGGTTTCTGAAGGGATAGTTTGTCAGATCCACTGACCAAACAAATTCCGATCTGAAAAATTCCAGCTCTTACTTCATTCTTACTATATTAAGGTCATATTCAACGGTCTGATTGATTATATTTGTTTCTGTTTGCAGTACATTTAAGAGGTGATACATTTTTTTATAGGTTATAGCTTCTTTTTTTTTCTACGTAACAAAACTTAAATAATAATTTTAATTTAAAAACATTTGGTATTAATAAGTTTAATTTAAAAGCATTTTATATTAGTAACTTAGAAAAAAAGCGTTTATAAATTTTTCTCCATTCTCTCATTTCAACAACACATTTATTCCCATTTATTTATTTATTTATTGTTTTAGATCCTAACTAATTAATTTCTGATTATTCTTTCATTAATTTCTGATTTATTGTTTTAATGGTATAATTGGAATGATGAAAAATTAAGTGTAAATATATTCATTTAGTTTGTTGCACTTTTTAAATGATAAAGAAAAAAAACAAAAACAATATAGGCTTAATAGGAGTTTTCGCCCCTAACTTTCACGAAGTTGCGATTTTGGCCCCTAAGAAAAAAAACTACAAAACCGCCCCCTAAGTTTTGCAACTATAGCAGTTTTGGCCCCAAGGCAAAAAAAATAAAAATAAATAACACGTGGCGCCTCACTTAAGGTGCCACGTCAGCGTAGACCGAGTCAAAATTGCCCTTGGAGGCCAAAACTGCCACAGGTGCAAAACTTAGGGGACGGTTTTGTAGTTTTTTTTCTTAGGGGGTCAAAATCGCAACTTTAGAAAAGTTTGAGGGATAAAACTGCTATTAAGCCAAAAATATATATTCATATCTTCTTGTTTGTTACACTCATAATTTTTTTTTAAAATATGATCATTGATAATATTTTTTTGTCAAATAGCCCTTCACTTTTTAAGAATGTGATCATTTTAGTTAAAAAAGAATGTGATCATTATTCATTAGTAATATTTTTATTAATTTAGTTGATATAGTATCTATCTACTACTACTATAAAAAAAATTAATTACCACCATTTTCTCCAAATTATCCTTGATTAGAATCGTATTTTTACTAATTTCATAGGCTTAATGTGTTAAATTTTGAATTTTAACTATTGATCTCAATCTCATTATTCTCCAGGCTTCTTCGTGGAAAAAAACCACTACAACAATAAAGAAATAGGTAGAAATTTAACCACTACAACAATTATTTGTTTGTGATATCAAATGAAATATATTATATCCCTCTGTACCAAATTATAAAGGAAAAAAACCATTTTCTTTGTCCCAAATTATAAGAAAAGATGGACAAATTATAAGAAAAGATCAACTTTTAGCATATTTAGTTATGTTGTTTCAAAAAATTATCTTTTCCAAAGGAAAATTAAATGCAAAGTGCATTTAATTTGTTATCTCTTTCATTTTTTTAATAACCAATAACCAATGAAAATTGTTTTTACATCTTCCTATAAAACTTATTTTAAGGATAACACAAGAAACTATGTTGCAAATAATATGTTTTAGTTTTCTTAATAAGTGATTTTTTTTTCCCCTTATAATATGGGATGGAGAGTACATATTTAAGTAGATAATTTTTTTTGAAAAAGTTAGTACATCATTATATTAAATAGTATATTATTTACATAGTAATATCATATCATCTCTCCTATAAAAAAAACATATACACGTGAAATATTTTTTTAAAAAAATCTACATATTATATTAAAATTAATATATGCAAAATAAAATCCATTTCATGTCATCAAAAGAGGAGAGAGAATTGGAATTATAAGAAACAACACGTGTAGAGTGTACCACAAAAGTAGAAATTTTTTATATACTGATATTAGAAAGTCGATATGATAAAAAAAAATTTGAAGGGATATGATAAAATTTTGAAAACTCATGACTATTTCAAAATATCAACATTAATAAGTGTTTTAATTAAATATTTTTTATTTTATATGGAAAACACCGTTAAATATTTGCACAACACCCGTTGCAGATTTTATATACCTATATGATAAAATTTTAAAAACTCATAATATCTTTTTTTTTATATCACTTGTTGCAAATTAAATGTGCTTATATTTGCATAAGAAATTATTTTATTTGTTTAAAGAAGAAATATTTTATATAACGATATGAGAAAATTGATATTATAAAATTTTAAAAACTAATGATGTAACACCCATACTAAACGTATCTAGAAAGTTTAACATGTGCATTATCTTTAGTATTGGATACATTAAAATTTACAACATAAATTCTTCGAATAAATATTTTATACAACAACACGCATTCGTACAATCAACAATACAATATAACTCGTTCAAAACATAGAAAATACATCCTTAAAGTCCATAACATCCTACAGCGGGTACGAACGAGCACTTGCTGATTATCCATCCGGCTACAAGCTTGCTAAATCCTAAATCCTGCTAAACCAACCTACTGATGAGAAACAAATAAGGATTGGGATGAGACATAATGTCTCAGTGAGTTCTACCTAATCCTAGGCTATAGGTAACCTCGGGGAAAACCTATGGTTACCACGTGTCTACAATACAACCTGTCGGTTGATTATACGTGTGTGGGCTTGCTTGCCTAGACGGTCGTGCATACTAGATCCGTCGTAGGTTCTTCGTATCATAACTCATAAGTCTTGTCTTACTCTACATGTCATGGAGGTCAAGAGAACCTAGGACCGCTATGTCGAGATACGATAAACGCATCAAGACTTATACATAAGCCATTCATGACACGTTCCTAAACTGGACGATCGGGGAGTTACTAAGACCGTCGGCGGTGTATCTTCATAACTTGTTCTATTGCATAAGCTTGTACATATTCTTGTCATATCATAATCTTAATGCATGATTTATTCATATTAAGTTAGAGGTCAACGTTGAACAAACATAATTATTTTGGTTCATTTTACGGAGTGCATCGGGTGGAGTAACCCCGAGTACAATCCCTTACTTGACCGATGAAAACCTAGCTAAGGTACATCGGACTCCCTCAGTGACGTGCGGGCCTACCTTGCGGAGCGTATCCCGTTCCCCTGGCGAGAACCTCTCGTATCCCCCTTGGCGTGGATAACGGAAAGACACGACACCTACGTCTTACTTTATGGTCTTGACCAAATACAATAGCTTGTCTTAGTACTTACTTACTTAATCATTCTTGTTCATAGTGAATAAACTATGCCTTTCCATTCACGACTTAACTTGCTTAGGGTTCTTGCTAACATTCTAGTTCTCGACAATCTACGTCGAGGCTCTATGTTTATCCCCTCTCTTAGTTCAACGTTACCCGAATAACATGCTTAAACTCTCTTGGCCATTCTTGACATATATGCTAATATTGCCATGATTTCATTTCAAGAATCAAACGTTGTAATGTGTGTTGCTTCAATGATGTTTGGGGGTTTTATAGTTGGAAAACATTGCGATAAAAAGTATCGGACGACACTACAAACCCTCGTATGAGTCCACAAGCCAATTGGAAAAATGTGGAAGTTAGACCCATTTCACCAATGGGGAGTTTCATCTGGAGAATTTTGCTATTAGCGAAATATTTCGCTAATAGCGAATTTCTTCGGGTCCTGAAGTGCAACACTTGAATTTTCACCCCAAACATCTCAAAACTTGTTCCTGCAATGCACAATACCTTCAAACAACATATTTAAACATCAAGAATCATTTGCATGGCAATATTAACACATAATCAACAAGATTGGACATTGGGTACTAAGGATTTTATTAAACTAAACTTAACTAAATCATGTTTTCTTGCTAAGATTACACAACCCAAAGGTAGGTTAAAACTATCTAAGAACTCACCTTAAAATCACTTCCAGCAACTTAAAGATAGCTTAACCAACAACATTTCTGCCGTTCATTAACAACTTGTGCTTCTGCCTCAAATCCTCAACCATCTCTTTATCATCAAAAGCTCGTGAACTTAACCATGGCTTAATCACAAATCCCACATCAGGCCCCAAACCTCAAACTCGTCTCCAGCCTTCAATACTGGACCAAACTTAGCGAAACTGACGTCAAAACGTCGGGAATTGCATTAGCTATCCGTAGCCAAACCAACCGCTTGAATCCAAATCACAGTAAGAGAGTTCTTGCCGTTTCGCTGGAGCCCTGTTCCAAAATCCGTAACCAGAATCCAGCAGAAATTACCAAACTTTAAACATGTTTTCCGAACTCGTTTCTAATCCGAATCATACGAAATTTATGTCTAAACTAAAGGGAATTGAATGGAGAATCTAAAACTTCAACAATTACACAAGTCTGAGGTACCCAGAAACAGCAGTAACTCGATTACACCAGTACTGTCATGAATTTTTACTCATGTTTCAAAGGTTCAAGCATAATCTCTTTTAGCTATAACAACTCAACCATAAACAACTTAACCCTCTCAAACAGTTCCAGCACCAATATAAACAACATTAAGCTAAAATTTAACTCCTTAAAACAACTTATTTTTTATTACCTTGTAAAACTCCAAATAAAACCAAACCTCAAGCTTCTTGCCTCAAACAAAAACCCTTTCTCTTGCTTCTAACATTAATAGGAACCACAAACCAATGGATTACACATGCAGAATCATAACCATTGAAAGCTCTTGCACTAAAACCCAAGATGAGTAAAAGAGAGGAAGGCTCGGCTAACAAAGGAAACGGGGGAGAAGAAGAATCAATTATTTGGATTATGAAAGAGTAATTGCATGTTGCTTTGGAGTTAAATGGCTAAGAGTTTTTGTGAAAATTTACTAGGAAGGGAGGGAATGTCGTGTGAGGGAAAAGAGAGAATGGGGATGAATATAGTTCAGATTGAATAAGGGTGGAGGAATAATGAATGAAAGTGGAATATCTTGTTCATATACTTAAATATTCAAAAGACTCTATTGCCCTTTTCTTAAAAAGTGTTCTACTTTGATATAGTTAACTCACACCACAATCTAAGAAATTAAGCCGGATATTACAAATGACTATTTCAAAATATCAACATTAATAAGTGTTTTTATTAAATATTTTTTATTTTATATGAAAAACACCGTAAAATATTTGCCCTGCACTTGTTGCAAATTTTATATATCGATATGATAAATATTTTGAAATAACATAATTTTTGATACATGCTGACTAGGTTTCTAATGAGATATTTTGTCTGATCGACTTAAACATAAGATTCTGATTTTTCGAAGTTTCAGTTCTTGCTTTGTTCTTATTTCGATAAGGTCGTATTTAATGGTCCGGTTGATTATATTTGATATTGTTAGTCGGTTGAGTCTGTTTTGATTGTTGAAGTATTGTTAGAGTAAGGTTCGTATAAAACAGTGAACAAATAATTTTAATTTAAACAATTGCACAATTAATTGAACCCATCATAAAATTAATAGAATTTATATTGATCAATTACGATTTAAAACATACATAGCAGTTAAATAGATTTATAACGCATGTATTTTGTGAATTAATATGATGTTGCAATGGTAAAGACATACGTTGGGTGTGTAGGGGTCATGGGTTCGATTCTTGCCAATGGATGGGCAACCTTTTTACTTTTTTTAATGCTTCATCTTCTAACTCTAGACGGGTCGTAACGACCCGGTTTCAACCCATGCAACCCGAAACTAAAAAACCTTACCTTTAACTCATTTTTATCACCAAAAATTCAGTTCGAACACATAATCTTGAAGTGAAATAAATAATTTTTATTTGAACAAAAAATACCCAAATTTGGAGAAAACGAATTTGCAAAAGAGAGGTTATGGTGTGGTGGTAGGTTTACTTTGGTGGATCTGCAGCTTCATAAAACGCAAAACACATTGCAGCTTTACTCTATCATCATGCATGATGCTTTGTGATGTAAACTATGAGAGATTGAAAATGGAAGTGTTTTTATGAAAATGTTATTAATTGAAGTGTTATTTTTAATTATGTAATTTATTTATTTTTTTAAAAATCTGGGTTTTTTTCTCCTCTCATGAAGATGATGAATAAGTTGATGAAGATGTTGAAGAGTGATTTAATAAAAATCTGGAAGAGAGAGTGTGAATATGAATAAATAAAGAAAGATAATTAGAGAGGAGAGAGAATTGAAATTAGAAAAAAAAAATCATGTGTAGAAGGTGTACCACAATAACATAGAGACCAAACAAATCTAACCATTAAGATCTTGAAATAAACTTGTCCATGATGGAACATATGAAGAAAGTGATCCATATTAGAATTTGTCTCAATATCTGACGTTTCATGGCTTGAAACTTGATTGGCTGAATTAAACGACTGCACCGAAGAAGTCAATTGTCTGACTTCTTCATAGAAGCTTCCATATTTGAAATGTTAGTAGCAATTACCTTTGATGATTCACAATGAATGTGTTTCCTTTTGTGCATTCTTCTATGTTGTAGTTTTCATATGTGTAGTGTTTGTATTGTTTCCCTAGAGGACTCGAACAATGCAATTTACCTTATCGTATCAATATATGTCCCTGGCAGAAGAAAAGAAAAGAACCAAGTAAACAAATCAAGGCTTGTTTCTCCTTGGAGAGGAAAGGTAGTAACATAAGAAAGCAAAGGTTCTATTGATGACGGTGAACATACTGTTTTTTTATTGTCTGTGTTGCATCATCTGCTTCTATTTTGTTGAGATAGAATTAACGGTTAGATTAAATATTAATAATGGTTGAAATTTGGTGTAAGTCTTTCGACTTTCGACTTACATCTGGTAACAACGGATTTTATCTCTCTTTCCGTTAACACCAAGTATAAGTATAATGACTTACACCAAATCTCAACTGTTAAATTAAATTAATCTAATGGCTGTCATATGTCAAATTAAGTGAAACATGTGCACACTCCTCTTTTTTTATTCTTCTTACCATTATCTTTATTTGTTTTGTTGTCAATGAAACCTAATTATCAAAGTGCAGATCTATACAACCTTACCACATGTACGAGAGGATTATTCAAATTGATCTAATTGAGATGTTGTAGCCACGAATGTACTAGCAATTACTCATCAATTTCCACTAATTGTCTAATACAATCTCATTTTTCACCGATTGTCTAATTCAATATCATTGATTAAAGGGTAAACATACTAGAATTAATTTCAAACTGCATGATAGAACTTCTAGAAAAGATTAAATATAACTCTTTTTGGTTGCTGAAGGCTAACAATGCCAATTTTATTTATGACATTCATAGATGGTGGTTGGACCTGTTACTTTGTTTGGGTATCGACTGACCTTTACTTTTTAATTATACAGTAACTGTTTGTTTTTTGGGATGACCTCTTTAGTACACCTTATGCTTTAGAGGAACCATCGCCGGTTTAATATATTTCATTTTTGATTCTTAAAAAAAAAAATTGACTCTAATATATGCATCGAAAAAGCTCAGGTGATGTCTAATAGCAGCACTTTGGATTAAAAAGGATTTCAAGAAACAATACTATTGATGATTACGGCCCATTTGTTAAAGTAAGATATGAAACGGGTTTTGTTTAATTTTGGCTTACAAGAGCAACTGACGGGAAGATGACTGAAATCTGCAATTATGGGAGAAGAAAGGAAACGATGTAGATAAAGTTTATACAAATTTGTGAAGCTTTGGGAGAAGATAAGAACATGGTCGGAGACGTAATCACATTTACCTCACTTTTGATTTTCTTTAATTTGATATATGAGAACCATAAGAATAATTTAATTTGACGATTGAGATTTGATATAAGTCATTACAATTAGACTTATATTTGGTGTCAACGGATCGTGCTTATATATATATACGTGTTAACCCGTGCAATGCACGGGGGATAGACTATTATTTTTAGTCTCAAATTGTTTTATTTTTTTTATTTATCGATGAAAATTATCTATCCCGTAAATTAATTTATTTTGAAGGATCTATCCCGTAAATTTTTAAATATGTCCGTTTTTTTTTGCCGCAATGATGACAAATATGTGACCTATATTTTTTATGTTTATTAGTGATAAATATATGTCCCGTGTTTTTATGGATAAATGAAAAATATGTTTATGGGTTTCAAATCGTCATCGGTGAAGCGCCGTTGCGGCTGTCCTCTCACCGACTTGGTGTGATTGACTATGTTTTCATTGGTTTCGTTCAATGTCGTCGTTGTCTAGTACTGGTCTAGCACTAATGCAGTTATGAGTTAGTTTTTTGTGGTGGATTATGTCAAGTCAAGAGTTTCTCGATCTGGTTTTTGCTATGTTTTCTTCGTTTCTGTTTATTGCGGTTTGTTTTCATTTTGTTCTGTGGAGATGAAGATGGGTGATGGTTTTGTTCCAGCTTTGTGATTGAAAATCTTGAACCTGGTTTAATGAAATAAAGATTTGGGTTCTTTAGTCTTGGCGTTGTTCTATTAGATACATGTCTCGATTCAACATGACTGGTTTTATCCTGATGTTGCTCAAAAGGGATGGGTGCGTAGATTCTCCGTGTCGACGGATAAGTCGTTCATCGTACCTAAATGATTTTATCCTCCGTAGTTGCTTCTTGCGCCGTTGGTGGACTGTGATAGATTTATGTTGTTTGTTCGTCCCATTATCTGGACTGTATGCAACTGAAGTTTCAAGACAATGTGAATCTGATCGGTTCATAATTGGTTGCTTTGGCTCGAAATAGTGTTTATGACTTGCTAATACTTTGAAGCGAAATGTTGGAAATTGGGTCGTTTTTGTGTTGGCTGACGAATCATACGCCTATTTAAATACTAAAAATATTCACTTTTGCGCCCTTACGTGGGTTCACTGGATTGTCTGTGGTAGTGGCTTATTAGTTTTGTTCTCTTCTATTACAACTTTTATACTAAATTGTTGGGTTTTGCTTTTGTGGTTTACTGGGTCAGGTCCTTGCTGGGTTTCGCTTTTAGATTTTGCTTTTGTTCCGTGGAGATGAAGATGGGTGATGGCTTTGTTCCGGCTCTTTGATTTGGTATGAAAATCTTGAATCTGGTTTTATGGATTGAAGTTCTGGGTTCTTTACTTTCGGCGTTGTTCTGTTGAATGCATATCTCGATTCAACATGATTGGTGTAGATGCTACGTGTTGAAGGTAGTAGTCGTTCATCATACCTAAAGGATTTTATCCGAATTGATTGCTTTTTGTGTCATTGGTGGATTGTGATAGATTTATGTCGTTTCTAGACCACTGCGACTCTGTGGATTCGGTTTGCAATTAGTTGCTTTGGCTAGAAAGGGTGTTTATGACTTGCTGATACTTTGAAGGGGGGATGTTGGAACTTGGGTTGTTTCTATGGTGGCAGACGATCCATACACCTATTTAAATGCTCAAAATATTCACTCTTCGTTTATTTGCAACTTGGTTTTGCGCCCCTATTTGAGTTCGTTGGATTGTCCGTGGTAGAGTTTCTTTAGGGGTGTTCTCTTTTATTACAACTTTTGTATTGAATTGTTGAGTTTTGCGTTTGTGGTTTACTGGGTAAGGCCCCCCAAGTCATGTACTTCGTTCTCTTTTTAATTTAATTTTTACTTTGATCATAAAAAATGAAAAATGTATTTCTAATTTTTTTTTTTAAATTATCAACAAATTATTTCCCATTTTTATGTATCAATCCCAAATTTGCCCCGTTTCTAGATTTATCAATGACAAATATTTCTCCTGTATTTTTTTTTATGTATTAATGACTAAAATTTTAACATTGATTTTTTTTTTTTTTTTCAATGAGAAATATTTGATTCATAATTTTTTATGGATCGATAACTAATATGGATCCTATGTTTTTTTTTTATATGTATAATGACAAATATGTGTCATGCCTTTATTATTGAATAATATATGTCCCATTTTAATATATATTTATCAGTGATAAAAAATTTCATAAAAAATTGTGATAAATACTTGTGCCATACTTTTTTATGTTTGAGTTATAAATATTTTCCCGTGTTTTTTTAATAGTTGTCTAGTGTTTGCTTAATATTTATCAATTAATTTATAAAAAAGAAACTTATGCGCATATAGGTTAGCTAACATTGGTTTAACACTTTATTTTTGTATTTGTTCCCTTTTCTTTCTAATAGGATTAACCTAAATTACATAAGTCATTTGTAATATAAAGGGGTATATGACGCTTATAAATCTTTTTTTTTATAAGTAACAAAGTTAAATAACAATTTTAATTTAAAAATATTTAGTATTAATAATATGGTATTAATAAGTTTAATTTAAAAGCATTTGGTATTAATAACTTGGAAAAAATCACTTATACCTTAAGTCATTCAAAAAGCATTTGTAAAAAAAAAATGTTTATAAATTTAAAATTTACTATGTCTTTAAAATATATAAGCTTATAATTCATTTGTAATAATACATCTTTTTATTATTTATTTTTTATAATAATATGACTTTTGGAAGCATTACAATTTTATATTTAGATTTAATTTATTTTAATTTATTCTTGACCATTTTGAATGGTATAATTTCAATACCTATAACTTTTTTAAATTGACATGAATTCATCGATTTATAATTCAAATGAATTCTTATCTACCAATTTAATAATAAGTCAAACTAAATACATTATTAATGTCATTAAAGTTTCATTTGTATGTTAATAAACAAAATTTCATTTGTTTGGTTGTACAACATCATGACATGTGTCATTATTTTAGAGAGAAGAAAGGAGAATGCCACGTGGATCGTTCATTTCAACCATGCTCAAATGTATGTATAGGATATATATCTACATATATG
>Ga0228710_1009142_pt1 | contig 13890 bp, 5 predicted proteins | sample MedpolnodulmetaG_FD_177995 | JGI IMG/M metagenome (GOLD analysis project Ga0228710, IMG submission 177995) | Root nodule microbial communities from Medicago polymorpha collected in Santa Monica, California, United States - pink nodules | ecosystem: Host-associated > Plants > Roots > Nodule...
CCCTTCAAAAAACTATATATACGGTTATAGAAACTGTAGAAAACTAGGGTTATCCATCTGCCTAAACCCTAAACTTAGAAACAGCACCCACCGTGTTGTTTCCTCTCAAGTCCCCGCTATGTCGCCGATCACCAGCGGCTGTCGAAGAATATCACCTTTAATCCTCCATGATGACCTGTTCACCCAGGTCTTATTATTGCTTCCTGTTAAATCTCTTATGCAACTAAAGTGCGTTTGCAAGTCTTGGAACACCCTCATCTCCAATCCCACCTTCGTTGAATTACACCTTCAGCAATCACAACGAAAAAGGCAACTACTACTAACATCTGTACTCTCATATGATGATAATCGTTGTTTCGTACCCTTATCCATATGTCGTTTACTGAGTAACACATCAATCACCCTTGCCTGCCGTAGATTGAAGTACACCGATTGTAGCCAAGTAGTTGGTTCCTGCAATGGATTGATATGTTTGCTTGGACAGTCCGCGAATAAGCATCGAGCCATCTGGTTCCGTGTTTGGAACCCAGCCACAGGGAATATATCTGAAAAATTAGGATCTTTAAACAAACCTCGCAAGCGCGGATCTAGCATGCTCAGATACACATTTGGTTATGACATTTCAACTGGAAGTTATAAGGTGGTGGGGTTCGGTACTAGAGAGGTGAAAGTTTTCGGTTTGACTGATAATGTCTGGAGAAATCTTCCGTGTGTTCCGGACAATGCGGGCATAGTTTGCTGGAACAACGATGTCAATAAAGGTGAGTATTTAAGTGGCACTATTAACTGGTTGGCTATTCAAAATTGCTTACAATGTGATAAACATTGTGAAAATATTTCTATTATGCGATTTGTGATTATTTCGCTTGATCTTGGTGTGGAGACTTATAAAAAGATGATGCCCCCTCCGGATTGTGATCAAGTCCCATTTGTCATTGAGCCAATTATTGCAGTGTTGATGGACTGCCTTTGTTTTGCTCATCATGTCAGAACCCATTTTGTTATATGGAAGATGACACAATTTGGAGTTGAAAAGTCTTGGAGTCTATTCCTCAAAATCAGCTATCAGGATCTTCAAATTGACATTAGGTTTAATGAAAAAATGATTTATCATCCATTATTATTATCCCCATTGTGTCTTTCTGAGAATGGTGATAAACTGATATTGGCCAATAGTAATGAAGACCAAGCAATTATCTACAACATTCGAGATAATAGAGTGGAGCTAACTAGAATTACCAATCCCATTCAATGGTTTCTTTCCAAAAATTATGTTGAAAGTTTGGTTCCAATTGGTTGACAGTTGTTCCTTTCTTATGATTTACTTGTTTGAATTTATTTGAATTATTTCATTTTGTTTTGAAATCCTTGTCATTACTTAATAAAAGATTGCAAGTATTTTCCGATGTTTATTTAGGTTATTATACTGTTAAAGGATTATCTATTGGTTATTCTTATAAGTGTTCGATAATGTTTCAATTCCATGAGTTTGTTTATCTTTTAGTAGTATATTATTATAATTATAACTGCAAGATGATTTTTCCAAAAGCTAATTTAATCTCGATTAATAAACGAAAGGTTAAAGCGGGAATCTGAAACAAGTCAATAACACGAAACCACGAACCTCGTGGCTTAATCCCTGAACAATGCACCAGGCCAACCACCTAATAAACATCTACTTCATCAAACACTTTGTTGCTTCAACAAAGTGTTTTCCTGCAAATCTTGTTATTTCCTTCAAATAATTCTGAATGGATCATCTACATATTTTCATTCATTTTTTGCTATCTTTCAGTTATTTCCTGTCTTAGTATTTTCTGTTTGGACAGTCAAGCTATCTGCTCTATTCCTTCATTTTGTTCATTAAGTTCGCTGTGTTAACTTAGTTTTGGTGGCTACATAACTTTCTAGAAGGAGCACTTGAACATTTCTTCTCTATTAAGAAATAGTAATGTTCATCGTCCAAATAAGATTTCTTGTCTTTTTAATCCTTTCAATTCCTTTGTTCCTTGCAGCAATAAGACTACACCTTGTCTTGTCGTCCTATATTTTGTGAATTTAATTATCTGAATGATGATCATAGTTAGTTATGTTGGAAGAAATAATGCTACGTTAGGTTTCCAATATTGCTTTCTCTATCAGCTTTTCTGATTTCTTGACTTGACCTGAAATTTTTTAGCTAGTTAGATGAGCTGCTTAAGATAGTTGTGATTTATTAGAATTATGTTTGGTTTCATCCTTATGAAGTGAATGACCAATGATTGTGCTAAAATGTTTGTACAGTTCACAGTTTTTTCGGTACAAAGAGGGTCTAAGTCCAAACATAAAGAGAAATTACATCGAAACTAATAGAGGAGTAGGAACTCGACGAATATCAGAATTGAGAAACTGGACCAATTGAGTCGGACACGACTCAAGCAGTCAAAGCATCACTAGCCTCACAACCGATGTCTGCCAAAGCATCATTATATGCTTTGCTTCATGATACAAGTGGCAAATCTTCACCTCTCAATTTATTTCTACGAGTCTTCCAATAAGCTGGATAACACTCCATCCAACAATGTTCCTACAATACTCTTCTTAACACAATTAACAACAGTCTCTCTCAGAATCCCTACTCTTTGCAAGCCGCAACCATTCTAGAACTCCCAACAATTCTGCCACAAACCCCAATCAACAGCGTAAGTTAGCCATCACAACTGGATTGCATTCAATGTCTCTCAGAATCCATTGCCTGGTCATACCTCTTTTCAGCTGCAATAATATGCTTCACAGATTAAAAGGGTGTTTGAAATCATCATAATGTAAATGTTATTTCTCCACCTCCATAGCCAATGACACGCCGTCGCCCTCAGAGCATTCCAAGGCACATCAGAACTGATATCTGCTTGATAAACCAGGTTATTAAAAATCCAATCATGCAGATTTTATTCAAAGATAGATTTTTAAGATTGTTAGGTACAATATAGAGACAAATTGTTATTGCTACTGGACATTCTCTTTGGACCTGCTGCAGAACGGTTACTGCATTCTACTCTTCTTTAAATCAGTAAACAATCTCTCATGATAAGTTTGCCAAATAAAACATTTATTTAGTTTGGATACTTTAAGCTTCCAAACCTCACTAGCATCGATATTAGAATGACCACACATCATTTGGTAAATAGCTGCTACTGTGTAATTTCCTTTTGCATTTCCTGGCCACGCCAATTTGTTGGAATCTGCATCACTACTCGGAGGAGGGATAGCCAATTGTTGACGCGTCACAGAGTGAGGAGATATTTAGTTGAGTTTCTCGAAGTTTTTTCAATGAAAATTGTGCAGAAAATTGTTTTATATCTTTATACTATCATAAAACCTGTAAGAAAATTTTCCCACTCTCAACTTCATTGTGATTCTTATGTATTTTAGCATGTTCATGTATTTTATTGTTATAATTTTTCACAAACTAGGTCCATCTTTACTAATCTAAATTACTCTTTTGTTCATATTATAAATCCGCCATTAGGAATGCAGTTTCATATGCTTAGCTAAATTCACTATGATTCAATCCAACCTTCAATTTTTCTACAAACTCCATCTCTAAGACTTAGCAAAAAATAAGTGTCAAGAAAATGCATCAACAATTCTGGGTTTACTTCTAGTCTAACAATAGAAGATTATTATAACAAGAAAAATGATAGTAAAACAAAGTTTACGACTAATAAAGTTCATCAGATATAGGGTTTTCTCACATGAGTACTGCCTACAGATTCTTCAGATTGATTTTGAATCAAGTTCAGATATAACACTTATGTTTCTGACTAATAAGTCACTCGGAAATCAGCATCATAAGCAAGCACGACCTTGATCTCCAAAATTTTGAATAAGATGTGCGAAAATTTCATTAGTAGATGATCTGGTTTATTTTATTAAAAAATATGGGTTGTGCATGGTATTGTGTTTAAATGATTTTAATTTCTATTTTCGAACATTTATATTGAAGCTATTTATTGTCAATGGAGCATAATGGTATGTAAGATTTTAATATCTCCGCATTTCTAATGAACTACGTGTTAACGTAAATGATAAGTCATCCCAAAGATGACACCTTGAAGATAATAACCTTAATGAACAAACCGACAAACTCAAAACATACAAGTGAGGGTAATCAAAATTACTTATATGAAAAATGCACCAAAAAATGTTAAACAAAATATTGAAGGAAAAACAAAAGAATGGGAAAAGTCTTAAATATGTCTGCAGGGTGGTACTTATCGATCAAACAAATGCAACCACATTTAGTATATAAGTGGGTCCCACTTGTATACAACTCTTGTCCAAGCTCACTCTGGATGGATTTTTGGTGGATTAGCCGAACTTGTTGATAATTTAAAGGATGCAACATTTTGACATCGTAACCATAAGGACTATTTATCTTTCAATATGGCATCCTTTATTTATAAACAAACTCGGTCATTCTAAAAATCCATCCAAAATGAGGCTGGACAAGAGTTTTTGGCGAACTTGACTGGCAAGAATAATTTGTATACAGGAAGATGAGAAAAGAGTTTTTGTGGGAGAGTATGGTGTATGGAACTTCTTGTAAGTGTGATTTTTATGTAGTGAAAATAGTGAGAAGCTACTAAAATAAAAAAGAGCCACACATGTATGATGTTTCTTTTTTTTTGGTCGAATATATGACTGTTTCAAGATGAGAAAAATGAGGGACGTATATTAGGGATGAGTTTTAATGAGAAATGAGAAAATTCAGCCTTTGACCCAAAAAAGTTGAAAAACAGCTCGAAACATTATATTGAAAATTAGACTTAATCTATGACCAAAACTTTTTGTATTCTCCTTCTTTCCTATGGAAATAAAAATTAAAGGGTTAATAGGTCTTTACCCCCCTGTAATATAGGTCATTTTCGGTTTTGCCCCCTGCAAAATATTTTTTTTGATTTACCCCTCTGTAAAATATTTTTGTTTTGATTTACCCCCCTAATAGGCCAAACAAAAACGAAAAATTCTTGAAAAAATAAAATAAAATTGGTTTTTGTTTGGCCTATTAGGGGGGGTAAATCAAAACAGAAATATTTTACAGGGGGTAAATCAAAAAAAATATTTTACAGGGGGGAAAACCGAAAATGACCTATATTACAGGGGGGTAAAGACCTATTAACCCAAAATTAAAATATGGATATTATTGGGTAAGTGAGTTTATTAAGTTTGGATTTGGTTTTACCCGAAAACCATTATTTTTTTTGATCGTTTTTGTAAACCGTACCCACCCAATGACCCAACTCAACCCACTTTTTTGGATTTTTTGGTGGGTTTGATCGGGTTTTTAGGGTTGATTTAACCCAACTACACCCCTAGTGACAAATGTAAATATCTCTCGGACATTGGACTCATGCACCATTTCCTCATCCAAAAAAATTTCTCTAAAAAGAAGATAGATGCTAATTGTTTTTTTTTATTGTTTATGCTAGATATTTATTTTCAATTTTGGATATATAAGCCAAATTAATGCATTAAAAACTAGACTATTAAAGAATATTACTGGGCCAATAAGTTTTTTTTTTCAAATATCGGGTCATATAAGTTATTGACAACCGGGAAAAAAATAACATGATAAATACATAACCTTATTATTACACTGTATGTTTTGGAAATAAGGAATGACTAGAAAAAATGGGATGAAAATGAATGGTTAAGAAATTGAATAAAAATTATTTTCTTTTACATTTTGGAAAAAAATTAATTTCTTTTATATATGTATATTAAAAATATATATAGACAAAAGAGTTTAATGGTAATTAAAAAAGATAGAGGATGTTTTTTCTTTTTTATATTTTTTACTTTTTATTATGGATATTTCTCTTTATTTTTCATATATATATAAGCTAAATTGTTGCATTAAATAGTATGCATATTAAGTCATTGACAGCTAGAAAATTTACTAGGTAAATACATAACCTACATCTTAAATTTTGAAAATAGAAAATTATTTTATTATCCATTGAGATTTGCCATGTTATAAAAACTGTCATTTATATTTAAAGGAGCAACCAAATTATCGGTCAAAGAAATGTTAAAGTGAGCATATTGTTGGACAATACATTACATCATTGCCCTCGAAGCTGAAACAAACTTTTTTTTCTTTTATAAAATTTTATGTATTCAATGTGGGGTGTAAGCGGTTAGGAAAAAGTGGATGAACCTGAAATACCAAACCAAATAAAAAATTACCAGATATTTTTTGGTTCGGGTCAAAAACTGAATGAAAGAAACTCAAACTAGATTGGTGATCTGTTTTTGGTTTTTTACTTTGGAATCCAATTACCCAATAAATCGAACTGTTAAACTTGATAACCTTTTGATTTTGGCAAACATCTAGCTGCTTACTAAGCCCACTTAGCCCAAGCCCAAAAAGATTACTCATTTGATTTCTCATCAATCTTATTCTCATCACACTCACAACACACCATTTACAACAATAAAACCTTAAACCCTAGTTTCTCCACACACTGTCATTGAACTTCTTCATCAAACTGTCGTGGTTGGTGCTTCAAGATCCAACACTCTCGTTTCTTTGTTTGTCCATTCTTCTCTTCGTGCTTCAAGCCTTTGTTTGGTTAGTGCTTCAAGCCTTCATCACCACTTTATGTTTCTCATATCACTGTTGTTTTGTTTGATTCCAGATTTACATTTTATTCTCTGTAAAGACTATTGAATCATGTAGTTGTTGTGATTGTTTGATTAATTTGGAAATTTTGACTTATTGTCGTGATTTTTCTTCTTCTTCTTCTGCTCCAATTTTTGTTTTGAAACACATAACTTCGAGGTTGTGGGATATGTTACAGAAAATGAAATGCTATATGTAATGAAAGATATTGGAAAACCCCAAATTTCATATTGGATAGATATGACTCTTGATAAAATTTATAAAGAGGAGACAAATATCTTATTAATTAACCTTTTTATAAAATTGATCTCTCTCTCTCTCTCTCTCTCTCTCTCTCCCTCCTATTAACCATTATATTACTGCAAGAGGAAAAGTCTACTCCCAAACACAAGATGTGCAAAGAAAATCCCACCAATATTACAACAATAGCATCCGGTAGTAAAATAGGAAAAACAAATCAACCAAAACCCAAACAAACAAAGGGTTGTTGCCACCACATATGGTAACCAAAAGGAAAACTAACATACTTAGCTTTCAGCCACCCAAAGGATAATACTTGAGCTTTATCCATTAACTGCTCAATTGATTTTACTTTATTGTTAAAGAGCCTATTATTCCATTCAGTCCACAACACCCAAACATAACATAGTTGAATTAGCTGAAGAATAGATTGTTGGGGTTTTAAATCTCATGTAGAATACACAAACGAAGAAAAATGATCAATAATATGAGAAGGATCAACTGAATAAACACCGATACAATCCTTCATAAGATGTCAATTAAAGAGTGTTGAAGATAGGACAATGGAAAAGAAGATGATATGTTGATTCATTATGGCCAGATCCAGACACACATAGTTGAGAGTCATTGGAAATAATGTCGCGTTTAACCAAATTATTCTTTGTCGGCCACCTGTTACGGAGAAGACTCCATGCACACATAGAAACCTTCAAAGGAACATTTTTATGACAAATATCTTTCGTTGCATCATCGTAGTCGTGCATCTCCTACCGGGTAGGCATTTGATACACACCACAGTCTGTGTACCCGTCTCCCAAATTAGGACGCCACTGGCATTCATCAGTAACAGTGTCCTGCAAAGAAACATCAGGATGCATGATCCTACACTCCTATACTATCTCCTCCTCCCAAGCCAACAATCTGTGCATCCACAACCACACCTCCCCTCCTTCGCCGCACCCTAAAGAATACATCTCCGCCACCGTCAAATCCTTATTAACAAACAAATAAAAAAAGTCTCATAAATTTGTCCCGAAGAGTAACCGACTCTACCCTGTATCCATCCAAAAATAAGTATTTGAGCCATTACCAACTCTCCACTGAATACTTTACTCAAACCAACCACCTACCTCAACACCTAAGCCATCTCGAATTCTCACAACATCCCGCCACGAAGAAGACCCACCCCTTCCCTCTTCTTTTAGCCACCCCCTCTCCTCTCCATAATGAGATGATAACACCTTAAATCACAACTCCTCCCTATCCACCAAACACATTCAACACCATTTATATACAAGTGAAATATTAAATTCCTTCATCCGCCGCACCCCCAAATGACCATACTCCTTACTCATACAAATAGAATCCCAATCAACCTAGGCAATTTTCATATGATCCTCACCCCCTCTCAATTTTTTTAATATTTAAAATAGATTAAATAGATGAGATTATGCTCAAGGGAGCTTTGAAGAAAGAAAGAGCATAGCCAGGCAGATAAGCTAGGACGAATTTAAGGAGAATCAAGCGGCCACCAAACAAAGAAATTCTACTCTTCCAAAAGTACAGTCTAGCCTTTATCTAGGTCGTAACTGGTTCCCAACAAATCAAGCGTCTAGCATCACCACTAATAGGAAGGCCCATATTTTAAAAAGAAATACGCCCAATTTTAAGCGGCAAAATTGAAGTCGCCTCAATAAACCACGACTCATCAATATTAATACAAACTAGCATGCTCTTATGAAAATTAACTTTCAGCCCCAGCATAGTTTCAAAAAGGACGAGAGAAGCCCCCAAGGCTCTGACATTCACCCAACTCTTGACCCTTATAAGTAATGTATCATCCCCAAATTGCAAATGAGAATTAACAGTAGGATTATGCGTACCCACACTATAGCCAGTAAAAAGAGTTGACTCCACCATAGCTTTCATCATAACATGTAACCATTCTGCTACTATCACGAAATGAAAAGGGGAAAGCGGATCACCTTGTCTCAAGCCCCTCTTCACATGGAATTCATCGACCTGACTTCCATTAAGCAAAACAGAAGCTGGAAATGACATCCTACCCACAACAACCTCTAAATAGTTCCAATCCACAAAGTCACATGCCTTCTTAAAGTCAACTTTGAACAACATTAAATCTTTTCTCAGCTTACGAGCCTCATCAACAACCTCATTGGCTATAAGGATGCCATCAAGGATTTGCCTATCCTTCACAACCGATTGAACCTCAGAAATAACAGTCCTAATAACCCTCCTCAATCGATTAGCCAATGCTTTAGTATTCTCCTTCCCCATAACCCCTCTTCCCTCTACAGTGTTCCCCATACTCATTGTTTTTTTCTCCATCCCCTTATCCCATACAACCCTCTATAATTTTTTCTCCCTCACCATTCATCTTTCCCCCCCTCCTGCCTCCCTACCCCGTCCACCAAAACACCTTCTCCCCTTACACCCTCCTTCTGTTTCTAGTTATTGGGACCGGTGGCAAAGCAATCAAACTGTGCTACTTTCGCCCAAACACGAAACTGACCAAAAGCTACATTATTCAAAGCTTTTAATAACTTGTCCACATCCTTCAAATTAGATTATCTGATAAAAACCATAAACCTGCCCATGCACATTACGTTTTCTTGACATAAACAATTCTTCTAATATTGCACATACCTCAAAACCTTTTTTTTTCAAATAGAAGTATGGTATCACGTCTAGCACGAGTGAAATAAAACAAAACAAACCGTTGTAACTCAGTTCGTAAAATAGCATCACGATCTACAATAATTACTGTCCCCCTGATTAAAACATGTTTCTTCCCTTGTCACTGTGCTGTTTCGGTCATTAACCCTTAAATCTTGTCGTGGCTGATCCCTAACCCTAGACTACCGAACGTGTCGTACCTCAAAACCTCATTGCTGCAAAGTCTCCCACTGTCTGTCATGTCCTCGATCATCCTGTTCCGACACTTTTCGTCATCGCGGTCTCACTTCAGACCAATCTTCTCTACGCCCTTCCAATTTATGGCACCCTGCTTGGACCATTCACACCCTGATGTGCCTCTCTTTAGGTGAAAAGTTTGCCAGTGCGGTTGCCCTAGTTTCCTAGAGCCACCACATCTCTCTCTCTCTCTCTACCACACACTCTCTTTCTCTCTCTCTCTCTCTCTCTCTCTCTCTCTCTCTCTCCATAATTCACTACTAGAAAAAACAAAATTAGTGAGGGAAATTAGTGATGGAAAAAATGAAATTCCTCACAAATTCCTTGGTCGCAAAATTTAGTGACGGAATTAGAGAGGGATTTCACGTTTTCCCTCACTAAATATCTCTCACTAATTTTTGTTTTTTTAGTAGTGATTACATAAATAAACATCAGAATAAATATATGATTACGTCAATTAGAATAAATAAAATGTGATACATCAACATGATAATGAACATCAATAGATAAGAAAAAAAATCTTAAAAACAAACAATTTGTCAAAAAAAAAAAATATTGACGTAATAATCCAATTTTCTAATTATGACATTAACTTTTTTCTCCCCTCACTTAGGCATTTTTTTTTTAGGAACCCCTCACTTAGGCATTGTCTACTTTTACTATTTCGAATTAACCTAATCTTTTGCAAGAATCATCTTATCAAATGATTTGAATTAATTTTTTTTTTGTAAATTAATGTTCTAAACAACATTCTTTTTTGTAAATTGTTGTTCGAAACAATTAGGGTCTAAGTGTGTCATTTCTCCAAAACAAACAAGTAGCTTTTTTTGTTTCACATATTATTTAATTAGAAAAGGATTATTTTTCTTAAAATAGACGGATATTTTTCTGAAACACATTTCTCACTTGTAAGAAGTGTATGTCGAATTTTTTTAAAACAATAAAGATTGGCTTTTTAACTTAAAATGTAAAAAAATAAAAAATTATGCATTTAACGGTTTAATTAAAGTTGTAAAGTTGGAATTTATACTTGAATTCGTTTTGTTTGTTTGGGATCCCAAATTTTGAAGTGAGAAAACCTTGTTATGTGTGAAGTCAAGTGTAGGAGTAAAAAATATTTGGGCACACACAAATTAAAAAAAAATTAAAAGACAAAAGTAATAAATGACTCCTACTCTTTTTTTTTTCGCACCATGGAGGTAGAAAGATATAGGACCCAAACATAAATTTGAAGTAACTATAGTAGATGTGAAGTTCTTTCTTTCACTAGATAATTGATAGACAAGGCGGTAACCTAAATGAGATAAAAATTTACGGAAAAATTCTAGAGGGCTAGATCGAAGTGGTTCAAAGAGGGGGAATGCTAACTCTGGCTACTTCAATGCTTGCATAAAGTCTAGATTGAAGCATAATATAATATCAACTCTTATGGTGGGCTCAAAGTGGTTAGAGGGGCCAAGTCGGATAGAGCGGCGATGCCATTTTAATTATGGTAATCAATCAACTTTTTTTTTCTAGAGGAAGGCAACTATTTGACAACTAAATGATATGATAGACGATTCGAGGAAGAGGAGGGAGGGAAATGATGCTTAATCCTAAAGGTCTATTTTGAGAAAACGTAGGATTCAGTTGATTTTGTTTCCTTGGATTATATATGTTGGGAAGGTTTGGGTATAGTGAGGTTTGGACAAAGTGTAAGAAAACTTGTATTTGTATAGGGAACCTTTTTGTTCAAGTGAATTGTTTCCCAATGAGGTAGTGGTTAATAAGATAGGGTTGAAGCAAAGAGATCCCATTTCTCCTTCTTATTTCTTTTGGCAGTACAAGGCTTTTGGAGTCCTTATGAAGTCAGCGAGTAGGATTCAAAAATTTAAAGGGTATGTGATAGGTGAAGGTAGTATGGAGGTAATAGTGTGTTAATGATACATTCCTTAATGGAGAAACAACAATTGAAAACATGGTGGGCGTTGAAGGAAATTTTGAGAGCTTACAAAATGGCATCGTCTGATGGGCATAAATGTTCTAGATAACTTCTTGGATGCGGGGTTAGATTTTCTCAATTGCATACTAAAAATAATGATGCTATGGTATTTGGGGCTACTAGTGGATGGTAACACAAAAATGTTTTCAACTTGGGACTATGTTAGGGATACTTGATAGGTTATTTGTTGTCAAATTTCCAACTTAAATTCTAAAATTCAAGATTTTGCGACTTTCTTCACCTTCAACGACTCAAATCCATAGTAAAATTCTAAAATAGACAAAATTCATCGATTTTGATTGCGATTTTACGATTTCTTATAAACTAAGTCATTTTTTACTATATACCATTTATAACATATATTTAGCATTAAATTTTTTGGGTAAAATTCATCGATTTTGATTGCGATTTTACAATTTCCTATATCAATTCTACAAAAGTCATTGAGTAAAATCCTTCGATTTTGATTGCGATTTTACGAGTCCCGATTTTGCTATTCCCTTTCGACCTGAAGTAATGTCCTGATTTTGACAACCTGACTGAAACTATTTGTAACTACTATGTTCAACTAATTAGCAATTTGAAAAGAAAAAAAAAGTGAGGCTGTTAGATATACTCAAGATTTATCCTGTTTATTTTGTATTGAATTGTTGTTATTGATTATTTAACTATACACAGATAAATAAAATTTTAATTCGGTCTCACGACCATTGATGATGAATTGCAATGATTTCACCACATATATAATCTCTAGATTGTTTTCTATTTTTTTCATCAATGCTAAATTCTATATATCAGTTTATTTATAGATAGATTTATGGTTAAGAACTAATTAAAATGTATTTCTAATTTTTAATCGATAGAATAACTAAACCCTTTTTATGCACATATTATAATTGTTTAACCCAATTGATGCCACTTAACTGGTTAAGTATTGTTGAGATTATGGGTGAGGAACAAGGTTTGATCTTGCAAAACAAACTCTTGGGATGGAATTAAGAGTTTTAAATTGCGACCTAAACACTCGAGTACATATTAATCTTAACGTCCGTACTCGTGAGTTTAACTCAGTTGGTAAGAACAATACATAATATATGTAAAGTTTGGGTTCAAATCCCGACCACTACAAAAAAAATATATTATTCTTAACGTCCAAAAGACCTAAACTTATGGGATACTCTATCTATGGATCTATTGGGATGCAAAATCTTCTAATTACAGTCTTTCCTAATTCCTATAAAAAAATTAATTACTAGCAAATAATGGTAGTAAATTTCAATATTTAATACTACTTTCGTCCCTAATTATAAGATCCTTTTGAGAAAAAAATTTGTCCCTTTTTATAAGACACTGATAGGTCCGCAAGTGTACGGAAATATCTATTTTAGTATAAAAGGTTGTCGTATCCACAGAGACCAATGTCAAGTACTGTAATTAATTGTTACGTTGTTTATCTAAGGCGATTCTAAATTATGTTGGTGAAAAACTAGGAAAACGAGTAAGTTTGATTAACTAATTAATAAACGAGTGCCCGGAATATAGTTCACGTCGACCGTTGATACCAGCTGAGTAGTGTTTATTTTTATAGGAGGAAAATATTTTCGCACGTAAAGGATTAAATTAAAAAGTGGTCGCTTCGCTCTCACGATCGCGACATAAAATTCTGACCTTATAATCTATTCGACCGCTTTCGCGTGTACGTCTTATAACGTCAAAATTCCTTTAATTCCAAGATAATCAATTTTTGTTTGAAAAGTTATTTTTAGTATAATTTTAATCTAAAGAAAACAGTCTGCTTTCGCAGTACTGACCCCGCATTTTAAACTCACAGTCGTCAGCTTTCGCGTGTACGACTTAGCGTTTAAAATAGCGTTTTCTTAAAATAATTTTGACATTCGTAATTTTCTTAAAACGCAAGCTCAGAACGCAAACCATCCTCTTAAGGACTTTGCCGTCCCATCTCAGGACGAGCCTCACTCAAGTATTGTTAACCCGACAATTCAGGCTAACAACTTTGAGTTGAAACCCTCTCTGCTGCAAATCGTGCAGCAAAACCAGTTTTCCGGTA
>Ga0228710_1009145_pt1 | contig 13885 bp, 8 predicted proteins | sample MedpolnodulmetaG_FD_177995 | JGI IMG/M metagenome (GOLD analysis project Ga0228710, IMG submission 177995) | Root nodule microbial communities from Medicago polymorpha collected in Santa Monica, California, United States - pink nodules | ecosystem: Host-associated > Plants > Roots > Nodule...
TGTTGCGAAATCAACCTTAATCGAATCACACCAATGAAATAAACAAAGATGTGTGGAGCAAAAGATAGTGGTAATCTTAGATCTAAGTGTCTTCAAGCAATGACACACACAAAGAGCTAATACAAAGACAAACACAAACCAACCACAAAGATAAGTACGCTTAAAGGAAGTAAACAAACACACACAAGAAATGGTAACCCAGTTCGGTCCAATATGACCTACTCTGGGGGAGAGAGCAGCTCTCCAATCCACTATGAGAAGATGTTACAAGAGGTTACATGAAATTAGCCTTTTCCCTAATCTCTACCCTTTGTTTCCCTCACCACTCTCATATGAACTTACTCTGGTGAATACACAAAGGAAGCTTTGGATCCTTCCAATGATTCAATCTCACTACCCAAGGTGTTTATAATGTTTATCCCAACCCTAGAGACCCTCCCTACAAAGGTACTCAACTCTCAAGTTCCCCCCTTTGTGAACCCTAGGCCTCTAGCTTCAGCTCTCTTCAAAAAATTCTGCAGAACCACTTAAATACTAGTCACAGCTGTTCAAAATCGCGCCACGGTTCTGGCCAATCGCGCCGCGATTTCATCTTGGTAACCGTTGTGACTAGTCCCTTTCAAGGGAAACTTGGTGAGGAAGTAGCCTAATCGTGTCACAATTTCCCAAATCGTGCCACGATTTTCCATCTCATGGATCCTTGCTCCCTGCCAACAAAATCGTGCCACGGTGCCTCAAATCGTGCCGCGATTTTAGGTTTCCTGTAAATCCAATTTGAAGCCAATATACAACAGCTGCTTTGCTAACCAAGAGAAGGACAATAGAAAGGTACACAAAATAACATTTAGATACTGATTATTTTCCTATTTCTTTATCTATTATATATCTATAATCAGTGGCGGTTCTAAGGACCGGTGAGCCCGGGCATTCGCCTGCTCGGCTCTGGCCCAAATTTTTTGTAAATTTTTATGTAAATCATTCTGAATTTCTTAAGTAAACCTCTATAAATTGGACAATTTCTTTAGATTATTTGATTATTTGCTTGCAATTTCTTATGTAAACCCCTATAAATGTGTTGATAGTATTTTTGCCGAGACTTTATAATAATCTTGGCTCCGCCACTGTCTATAATATATATAAACGATCTTGCTAATTCTTTAAGGGTATTTGTTAAGAATTCAGAAATTTAAATATTTTAAAAAAATTATGTAGAAAAAATTACATTTTCAACTTTTAATATGTTAAATGTATTGTTTCTAAGACAAAAATTTCTTTAGACTTCTTAACAAATGCCTAGAGCACTTGTTATAATTTTCCATATATAAATGTGATTGTCCCTTTTGTTTCAAAATACATGTTACAATTTTAAAATATGCACTATTCATATTATTTACTTTGACCATATTTTTTAACTAATATATAAATACAAATGTTAGCATGTAGGATGTTTGGCTGCGACATGTATTTTGAAACAGGTGGAGTATATGATTTTTGCATTGAGTTTTTATCTTGCAGTTATACCCTTCACTTAAATTATTATTCTAATCACAACCTTATCCTTTGTATAAGTATTATTTAATTTTTTAATTAAAAATAGTTAAATTTAATCGTAATAGGAACTTTTTTTTTTTGTCAGGTAGCTTAGAGGTTAGAAATTCACCTTTAAGGTGAATAAGTAGGGTATCCGGGGTTTAAATTTGGGTTTGAAATAACATTAAGTGGTAGGGCCGGTCCAAAGATCTAACAACTCAAGCAAGGGATTTTGACTCACCAAAAATGTGTAGAAGCTTTGAAGGATGAGGCTGCAATGCCAACAATTTTGACACGATCGGAGAAGACCGAAATGATTGATAAGACAAAGAGTACTATTATCTTATGCTTCAAAGATAAGGTGTTGCGGGGGGGTCACGAAGTAGAAGATAACGATGGCAATATGGACCAAGTTGGAGTCATTGTATATGACTAAGTCATTAGCTCATGGACAGTTTCTAAAGAAATAACTCAATTCATTTAGAACGATGGAGTCTTAAACATATTGTAAAGCAATTGACGGAGTTCAACAAAACTATTAATAATTCGGTGAACATTTAAGTTAAATATACGATTTTACTCTTATCGTGTTCGTTACATATTTTTTTAGCACTTCAAGGATACTATAATTTATGGAGAAGAAGGCATTATCAACTTGGATGAGGTCAAATCGGCCCATATGACTAAGGAGTTAGCCAAGTTGAAGGACTTGAATATTGAAGATAGTAAAGGCTTGAATGTTTCAAGAGGAAGAAGTAGGAGTAGAAGGAATTGGAAGGGGGAGCATTCTAGTCTAAGTCCAAGTGTAAGGGGTTTGATAAATGAAAGTATAAATTTTTCATTCATCATAAGAACGGTCATGTCAAGAAGGATTATCCTGAAAAAAGAGATAATGGTTGTTCTTTCTTTCATGTTGTGGTTGCCTCGTGTGAAGAAGGTAATGAGAGTGTTTGTGTACTAGTGGTTAAAACTTGGGCACCAAAAGAAGAGTTGGTTCAAGAACTCACGTTTCTCTTACCACTTGTGTTCTAGGAAGGAGTATTTTAAGACCCTAGAGTTGAAAGAAAGTGGAGTCGTTCTCCTTGAAATCAACAAAGCTTGTAAGGTCTAAGGTATGAGTTCTATTCGTCTAAAGATGTTTGATAACTGTAAAATCCTTTTGCAATATATGAGGTATGTTCGTGAACTTAAGCAAAATTCAATTTCCATAAACATGTTGGATGGGTAAGGCTATTTCACTAGAATTGAACATGTGTTGTTTATACAATTTAGATGGTTCATTGATATTTCTAAAGGCATAAGAATGTGTGGTTTATACATTTTATATGGTCCTACTATTATCGGCCATTGATACATAGCTAGTCAAGAATCTGATGATAAAACCAAATTGTGAAATTTAAGGTTAGGCATGTTAGTTAAATTGGATAAACAAGTTTACCTAGAAAAAGATAAATTGGAAAAATTAGAATTTTGTGATAATTTCATAATGGGTAAATAATATAGGGTTAAGTTTTGGAGTCTCATGCATCATTCTAGTCGGCCTTTTTAGTGTGTTCATTTTGATCTTTTTCGTCCTCATAAGGTGACAACTCATTAGGTTAAGTGAAGTTGGAAAAAGTTAATAATATCCCGTAAGCTGAATAAGGTTATAACGACTAATCTCCTAGTTTACGGTACAATGATGACATTGTTCATGAACACTTCTATATATCATTTCATTTCTCAAGGGTCAACCGAAGATACAATGCATAAGAGCATCTGCTTACACGTAAAAATGATTATCATGTTACCCAATCTCGTCAAATAAAAGACTAAACCATTACACGAGTAAGCCTCCAAGTTGATTGAAGATTAGGTGATATTAGAGCATTCAAACGAGCTTATTTCTTCTTAAGGCCACTAACTCATACGTGTATCAAAATATAGTAGGACTAGACAATGACACGATAACGTCCCATGTTTTTAAACCACTAACAACTTTAAGGAATGAGGGAGAAGACATGATCTATAGTAAAGTTACACACCAAAGACCTTGCTATAATGAATAATACCAATAATAGGAGGTTGAAGTCGAATGTAGGGCACCATGATTCCACTAACATGGAGTTATCATGCACCACCCAAATATTAGTTTAAATAAGGTTTAAGTATCATAGCCACGGACGTCGTTTGGCTAGTATTCAATAGTTACACTATAAATACTTTGTTGATACATTTGAATTACCTCATCGAGTCAATCAAACAAACTTATTTAGCACTTTTACTTTTTATCCCTTTATCTTTCTCCTTTTATTTTTGCATTTCATAGGGTAGCTTAAACCGAAAAACAACTTTACCTACCACTCTAGTGACGAAGTTAGGGAGCTTGCAGCTAAGGGACACAAGTCATCCCTCAACATCAATTGCTTGAAGCAAAGGGAATCACAGTTAAGAAAACTCTGCCGATTTCAGCTAGTTTCATCTTCCTTCAACAATATTTTATTCAAATTTACTAAAATATTAACGTCCATTTTTAAACCTGGTCTATGTTAGACTCCACCTTAGTCCATGATAAGAATTACATTTCCCACCTTAATGAAATTTGTGTGGGATCCAACATGTACAAAGTCTTTCATTCTTCATAGTTATGGAAGTAGGTCGAGTCGAACTATACTTTGGCTTAAATAGACATGATCTATTTTAAAATTTTAAGGTGAGCATGGCTTATAGCCTATCATAAGCCATTTTTAAGACCGGTTCAAACTATTTTAAAAGCCTATCTTAACCTGAAAGCCTATTTCATTCAAAGGTCTTAAATATAATATATAGACATGATATATAAATAGACCAATAAGCTTAAAACTAAATAGGTATTTTTTTTAAGAAGGCAGACTATATAGGCTAAAGATCAAGACTCAAGAGGCATGTCAATCTTTTACCACTTCGATAAAAACATAACCAAATAGGCATATGCCTTATAATAAGAAGCAAGCAAATAGGTCAGTCAATCAAGCTTAATAGACTTTTTGAAAAGCTTTAGCCTAAAATATTTAGAATTATGCTCTTCTCCCAGCACATTTTGCTCACGCACAGGCCAGTGGTGCGTGACTTAACTCATGCAAGGGTATAACTGAGAATTCAGCTGGGCGCGAGCAAAATATGCTGGGAGAAGAGCAGAATTCAAATATTTAAGCAAATAAGCTTCTTTTTTTTTTAAAATCAAATTTGACATTCTTACTAAACGAGAAGAGTCGCGCTTAGGGATGGCAATTGGACCCAGATTCGATGGGCACCCGCAAAAAATACCCGCTATGGGTAGGGTAAAACCCCGCTTTCTTGGGTTCGGGCTTGGGTATGAGTAATTACCCGCAAATTTAAACGAGTATGGGCATGGGTACGGGCACTTTACTACCTAGCCCCGCAACCCGCATATATGTATTTATATAATATGATAAATAATTTATTTATTTTTGGTGTACAATTAATTAATTTATTGAACTACTTAAGTCTAACCCTAAACCTAAAACAACTTAACACATCTTAATAAAAACTTTAGTAACAATTTTTCCTCAAAAAAAAAAAAACTTTAGTAACAATTTATTATGACTTTAACATGCAAGTGCAACTTTTTAACGCATAACTGATGTAAGATTTCTATTTTTTCTTTCTTTCTAGGATATTTTAGATGTTTTTTTATTTGACTAAATACTACGGTTCATACTATTTTATGAGTTGATTTGAAATTTTTTGGATCATGGTTTTATTTCAATTGTGGTGTTTTTTTAGTCTTTTCATGTTTAAAGTGTGGGTATGGACACTTAAGTGTCTATAGGGTATGGGGAAGGGCACTAAAGTTGTTACCCACGAGGGTACGGGCTTGGGTACGGGCATTTTTTACAAACGCGGGTATGGGGATGGGTACTATAGTATCCTGCCCATTGGGTATACACTGCCATCCTTAGTCGTGCTAGACTCCTGTCAATTCGGTATGACCTTCTTCCACCTCTAATCTCATGTTGTACTCCGCTTTCATTTATATAAGTTATTTGCGATTAAATAATATTTATATATAATTGATGCAAAAGTAATAAGAATGAAGAAAATATTGATCACAAAAATAAATTATTACCTTTAATAATGCCAAGCATGATATCTGCAATAAGTTATACGTCAACAATCAGAAGAGATGATATACAAGCCAAATCGTTCAAAAAAACAAAGCAATAACTTATATTTTCTTTTTCTTGCTTATGAACGGTGTAATTTTTAGGGAGAGGTAATTGACAAACGTTTGACCATTTTGGGGGAGGGGCTAGAGTTTGAAGTTTCACAGAATTGAGGGAGGCTTTTTGTACAAAAATTACAATTTGAGAAGGTAATCGACTATTCACTCTTAAAAAAGAACTTTTATTCAATAAACTTTTAATTTCCATTTGGTTGAATGTGGATAAAAGGCAATGACTTCCTTTATTGAGGTAAGAACACGAAGATACAGTCTTAGTGAAGTTTGAATGATGGAGATGAAAAATTAAAATCGAAATAATAATAAAGAAATATATAAGATTCAATGAACTTTATAATGGTAAAAAATACAGTCATACTTCATAATGCATATTTTGCAATGGTAAAAGATTCAATGAACTTTGATTTCTTCAGCCATTTCAATTTTTAAATATATTTTTAAAATTGCATAAAATGTGATGGCTAGCTCTTTGTTTGGATATTGTTCTAATTCCATGAATGTTTTGCCTTGTATTGGTGTCTAATGACTAATTTCCTTTAGAAAATGGATCACGACTATCTTACCTTTAGACTTATTTTGCATCCATAGTCCATATGTGAAATTCCATAGTTTTTGAGCTATATTAATTGATTTAACGTTTTCATTTTGGTCCCTGAATTAACTAACATTACATATTGGTCCTTTAACTCATCTTTTGTCTACCAAATAAATCTTTTCTATTAACTTTTGTGAAAAACGTTAATATCCATCATTTTTTCATCACTTTCATCATCAAACTCATAAAATTCATCACCTTCTTCACCAAACCCAGAAAAATAAAAAAATAAAAATCAATCATTTCTTAGTGAATCTCGTGTTACCAAAAGACGAGACTCTCATTAGAAAAGGGTACAGGCTACGGTTAGGTGTCTTTTAGGTATGATTCATGGGATGGGAAAGACATGGTAAGATATTGAGAGTGTGAGAGATATGTAAGCAACTTGGATGAATCTTGAGACACCAAGAGAGGAGATCGTTAGGAAATCAACGGTTAAGGATTGATTCTTCTAGGGGTTAGATTCTAGAGTTGGAAAACAATTTAAGAAACACTTTGGGCAGTGAAATCATTGAGTCTTTTGTAATGGGAAGAGATTTGAAAAAATGGTAGAAATTTGGTTTATTTTTAGAGAGCTTGTTGAAGCTAATTTCTTGTATCTCTTTGTGACAGTAGATTGATTGGGAGTTTGCTTTAAATTTTGTTGGTTGTCATTGCTTTGAATATTTAGTTAACCGTTGTCATTGATATTTGCTCAACACATCTAAATTTATTTGTGTGATTATAAATTTCGAATCTACAACAAAACCTATCTGATTTATTTCCAACTTTTTAGCTTTTCACCCACTGTTGGATAAGTTAAGCATCTAAGTGTGCTTCTAGCCAAACTAAACATGTAAAATGCCGTATTCATTTGTGTGTTTATCTTTTACATACTCGTTTGTGTCATTAGAAGAAAAAGTAAAATAAGTAAAATTAATTTAGAGATAATTCCTTACCTTCCACCAATACGATCAGCTTTGTGATTATTAGGTCTGAAAAGAAAAATAGAGAAAAGACGTTAGGTCTATATTTGTTATAATATAACAAACATTTGGGCGCGGGTTTATCTCAGTGACTAATTTTGTGGCTTCAGAATTTTTTTTAATAATATATTTTATCAATTAGACTAAAAACTTATTTTAGCATTTGAGATGATGGATCGCAGGTTTGAACTGACAATTCTTTACTTCTCAGCATTTAACTTATGCGTGAGTTTTTCTCTAAAAAAAAAATAAACTTATGTGTGAGTTATATGACTAAATATAGAAAGAAAGAAAAAATAGAAAAAAGACATATACTAATGCGTTGTTATATGGTACAAGAGAGTTTGCCCACGAATCGCAAGACTTGTTCAACTAAACATATTTCGCTTTTGTTAATTATAGATTCCTTGCTCGATTGTTGATGATACTTGTATACTACCATAGTATTTTAGAAAAAAACATTTTTTTGAGAATAAATATCTATCAAATGTTTGGGCAAAGGCTAACATGTAGGAGGTGGGAATAGGCTAGACCAGATCAGATTTTGAAAAGTTTGAGTTGATCTACAGAAAAATGTAAAAGTCTGAGCCTGGCCTATGGCTTATCATAGGCCATTTTTCTTGGCTTGGCATGACCTATTTAAAAGTATGTCATCAAATAGTTCATTTTACCTATTAAATAGGTTAAACATGTTTTAGAGGTTACTTAAAAGCCTATTTCACTGCAAGTAAATTTTAACAACATTAAAGTCTTTAAAAACAAAGCCTATTACAGGACTCATAGATAGAGAAAAAAAGTTTCTCTATTATCGTCTCTCCTGCCATCATCTGAGCCACTTATCCATGTTTTTCCCTCTTTTCAAAATTGATATTTTTCATTTATTTATTTCTTATGAACTCTCAGCCATTGGATAAAGCACGAGAGATGGCTGAACGATAAAAACAGGAGAGAATCCATTTCCCATAAAATTGTATGATTTGATTATATACATACGTATAATAAAAAATAAAATAAAAAACTAAAACCTAATTTTAGTTTAAATAATGAACATTGGTTAAATTGTAAAGATGCATTTCTTACTGCAGTTGCCTGAACCATCGAATGGATAAGGGCAATACTCCGGTGGACTGCATTTAAAATCTCCGATAATATCATAATTGAGGTCGCACAATTGATTATCGCTGCAAAGTTCTTTACAAGCACCACTGATCCACGATAGCTCAAATCCATAGAGTAGAATTCCATGAATTTCCTCGTATGACAGATTGTCACTGACTTTAGGAAGATATGAAGATGACATAGCAACAACCTTCACTTGGCAATAGTCTTTTAATCTCCCAACGTAGAAGTCATGACCTGCGACAAAAGCATAAAGATAGCTTTTGGAATCGGAGTTGATGCAGGGAGCTGTATCCACATACTCAGGATCATCATTCACTGCTTTGCTACATTTCAAGTATAGTATGTACCAGTAACCAAAATAGGAATCAATTTGATATGGACCCCCGCGGTTGATGTCAATGAAAGAACTTGTGAAATTGGATGCAGTTAAGAAATAGCAAGGAATGGAGGAGCAATTACCCTCTTGAATTCCGGGATCAACTAGCCGAATTGTGTAGTTTACGTAGTTGATTTCCTGCACGTAGTATTTACCCGAAAACAGAGTTAACACTGTGATGTTGTTTTCGCAGGATAACTCGTACTTCTGATCACCACAGCTTCTTGGGTCATTCATAAGTCGAAACGGATGTGTTATGTTTTTGATTTTGCCGCATGAAGAAGGTGGACATGTTTGGCTATTTCTATTAGTAATTGCATCACATGTTTGATGCAATAGTAACACAGCAACCACCATGAAGAAGGATTTCATTGACATAGAAAGATTTGAAATGATTTGCAACCACCATCACAATTTGGAGGAAGCTTAAAAGTGATATTGATTCCGCATAACAGGAAAAGGATTTCCCTCTGCTCATGTCTTTTGCTGAAAATAACTTTCACTTATCTAAAAGGGAACTTGTATAAGAGGACTTTTAGTGGTGGTTCGATACAGGTAGAAGTTATGATGCTCATTTTATAGTTTTTATATAGAGTAGTGATATATGTACAACCATTTGTGACTTCTCCAACAAATATTTTTCCATACATACTACCCTCGATTAATAGTTAAGACACTCAAATATCTATGTTGGTGACTCATTCTACCATTTTGGTCTTGACGGCCTGGACTTGGAAATTTTGGTTGTCTAGCACTTCGATTTCCCCTTGAAGGAATATGCAAATTAATGATATATAGCTAAGAGAATAAAGCACGACACAACCTCACTCGCACATAGAAAGATTTGAAATGATTTGCAATCACAGTACTTTTTCCTTCACGATCATGATCATGATAACAATAACATTAGTGCTAATACCACTGCATGGGAATGCCCAGAAAATCCCTACTATTAGATGTCCCTTCAATATATCTTGTAACCATCATAACAAGAAGATTCTTGAAATACCTTCTTATCCGGTACCTATAAAACTCCTCATAAGTAACATTAACTTCACATCGCAAGTATTAGAAGCACGTGATCCTGAAAATTGTCTTCCACGACTCTTAAGTCTTCAGTCCAATTTCTCTTTATCAATATTTCCTTTTCAGATTATTGATGGATCTGAGTTGCATCCGCAACCCGATGACTTTACCAATATTAGTTTCTTTGATTGTTCTTCGCTAGGACGACGCTATCTAAAAGAGGACTACCCAGCGTACAGAACTGAGCATCAGGACATGATTTCTTGTCCAATTTATATGGCAGGATTTTACGAGGATATGGTTGAATTGAACCTTGTATCCTGCACCAAATTGTCTCAACGAGTTCCACCCCTTATTCTTCCGAAAGAATCTCTTAATGGGCATATCATACGACAAACCTCAATCTCATTATCATGGTCGGAAACAAATCTTGACAAAGGATGCTTTAAATGCAAGAACAAATCAAAGAAGATTATTGTATCCTCTGCAGGTGAGATACATTCACTTCTATACTTTCATTTGGTTTGATTTTGGGGTTGATTTAGATTTAAGAGAAATTTTTTTAATTATGTAGCTGAAATTTTTTAAGGATATTGATGTTTAATTTGTAGGTGCAATCATTGGCTCAACTGTGCTTGTTCTTATATTTGGTTTTAGTTTTCAATTATATCGCTATTTCAAGATGAAAAGCGAAGATCATACCAGAATTGAAAACTTTTTAAAGGATTACAGGGCTTTAAAGCCAACTAGGTTCTCTTATGCAGATTTAAAGAGAATTACAAATAAATTTAAAGATAAGATAGGCGAAGGGGCTCATGGAGTTGTTTATAAAGGTAAATTATCGAACCAGATACTAGTAGCCGTGAAGATTCTTAATAATACAGAGGAAGATGGAAAGGAATTCATAAATGAAGTGGGAACCATGGGCAAAATTCACCATCTCAATGTCGTTCGTTTGCTTGGCTTTTGCGCAGATGGTTTTCGTCGTGCTTTAGTCTATGACTTTTTCCCAAATGGTTCGTTGCAGAAATTCATTTCTCCCCCATACAACAAAGATGATTTCCTTGGATGGGGTAAGTTGCAACAAATTGCTCTAGGCGTAGCAAATGGCATTGAGTATCTCCACCAAGGTTGTGATCAAAGAATTTTACACTTTGACATCAATCCTCATAAAGTCTTGCTAGATGACAATTTCACTCCCAAAATTACAGATTTTGGTTTGGCCAAGATGTGTTCGAAAAATCAAAGTATTGTATCCATGACTGCGGTAAGGGAACATTAGGCTACATGGCACCTGAAGTTTTTTCTCGAAACTTTGGGAATGTCTCTTATAAGTTTGATATATACAGTTACGGTATGTTATTGTTGGAGATGGTTGGAGGAAGAAAGAATACAAAAACAACCGGTGGCGAAGAAAATATACAAGTTGAGTATCCAGACTGGATCCACAATTTGCTTGAAGGAGGAGATATACAAATCCCTATTGATGAAGAGGAAGATTTTAGAATTCCAAAAAAATTGGCAACAGTGGGACTATGGTGTATCCAATGGCACCCTTTGCATCGTCCGGCAATAAAATATGTGATACAAATGCTTCAAGGAGAGGAGGACAAGTTAAAAGTGCCTACTAATCCGTACGGACCAACAACAACAACTAATACAAATGTTAATGTTGTTGGAGAACGTATGAATTTGGAGCTGGAAGTGATTGAAGAAGTAGAATAAAGATATATTAGTTATACATATGTATTGAATAATTTGTTGATTGTCAATGACTTGTTGTTACTTCTTAACAAAGTATTATATTTGTGAATTTGGGTATTTATAATTGAAATGTCATATGAAAATTTTAGTAGGTATCGATGTGTTTGGTATTATAAATATCAAAGCTCAACAATAAGTTGCAGATGTTTTGGCAATAATATAAGGTGTGACATAGGTTGCGTTGAAACAATATGGGCAATTTATTGAACATTAAATGAAACTAATCACATAAGTAAATTTACAAGTGAATCAAGGATACTAACAGGACTTCATGATCCAAAATTTATCTTTCTACCATTATACCAAATCCTTAAGAATTATGAAACCTGTTTTGACTGTCTTGTCGCAAGCTCAATTGAAATGTTTTGTGATTTTGCATGGAGGGATGACGACTTCTTATTATGTTGCTTTTTAATTTGCATTTTTTAATACAATGAAGAAGTAATAAATTTATGATTTTAGTGACGCGCCCATTGAGAAGTATGAAGTACTATCAACTTTGTATCGGACATTAAATTTGGAGTAAATCACTAAATTGATTCTTTCTTTGTACCAAATCCTCAAATTGGTCCCTAACTCTATTAATAACTCAAAATGGTTCATGTTTTTGTCAAATGTTTCTCAGATTGGTCCCTGACTCTATTAGTTGTTTTATATTTTAAGTCATTAACATACCAAATAAGATCAAAAATGTATTATGCCACTAACCATTAAATAATATCTAAAAGACATTGAACCATTAACACTCAATATACAAAACAACTAATAGAGTCAGAGACCAATTTGAGAAACGTTTGACAAAGAAAGAGATCATTTTGAGTTATTAATAGAGTTATGGATCAATTTGAGAATTTTATGCAAAGACAACGACTAATTTGATGATTTACTCATTAAATTTGTGTAGACATCTCTTCAAGATTTAAAAATCTAACTGGTCTCACGAATTTAGTTCAGTTGGTAGGAACATGGTATAATCTATGTTGGAGATGGAATTCGAAGAACATCCTATTTATTCAACTTAAGAGTTGAATTTTCAGCCAGTAGACTTCTTGACCAACAAATATTTCGTCAACAATTTTATTTGTTGTAAAACATTTTGTCATAGTTTTCAATACCTATAAATGTTAAAAGAAAATGTTACAGGAAATGAATTTCTAACCACTTGGCTACTACTCCAAAAAAATTCCGTCAACATTTTTGCAGGCGAGAAAAACACAAGAAGGGGTTGAATTGTGTCAGTTTTTTCTATTTTTTTTCTAAATGTTTCACTGATCAAAGTCTGAATGGGTTCAGAATCTAATTCAGGTTCTGAATGCAGCGGAGTAGTTTAATAGATTATTTGGTTTTACATTTGATATACAATCAGATGCGTAAACAATTACAAAATAGAGTAAGACACTTAAGAATTTAGAATTTCTAAGATATGAACTGGTTAAGCAATTCTTTATATGTTTTTTTAAGCTTTTGAATTTGGCAAAGTAAGGGTACTTGTAAAAACTACAGAGTATTCTTGAATTCATCAAGTCTTCAGCTATAGGGAATGAAAAGAGAGACGTTGCAGAGGTGCCAACGCGTAAAATAGTATTTGAGAAGCTTGATCATGAACGTTGGAATGTTCCTTGATTTGGTTAATGTCGTTGAAAATACTTTTGAAATTCCTTTGCTAAACGGGGAATTATCCGTTCATTCCAATTGTCCTTGAAGTTCTTTGTTTGTATCTGCACGAGATCAGAAGAAGACAAACTATATTGTCTGAGTCTGATACGGACATCTTCAGAAGAAGACAAAGTTTGACGTGTCCTTCAAGTCTTCAAGAATCATCAGAGTCTTTTATCTTTCAAAGCATGATGACCTTCAGAGTCAAGACAAGTGATAAGTGTCAGAAATAAGTTAAATAGCATATATATTTTATACACTTTAATTACTTGTTTTGTAAGTTATCTCATGAAAAAGCACTAAATTAATAGGAAAATATCAATATGTGCTTTTTATACCTAGTTCCCACCATTTATGTAGGTAAATGCAATTTCCCAGCAAGGACCGCAGCAAAATCCTCAGGAATTCCTGCGGATTGATTTCCTTAGGAAAATCCGCAAGTAAAGCGAGAGTTTCTAGTAGTGACACTTTGGTTCAAAATAAATCTCTCAAACCTTGGAAAGATTACTAGGAATAAGGAAGGAGTAATCCGAGGAAATGATTTGTTTGACTTGTTTGATGTTGAAGGCTCCGTTATCTTTGTAGAAAGTAGAGTTCACAACTGTCAGTTCAAAGAAGCTAGTGTAACC
>Ga0228710_1009146_pt1 | contig 13885 bp, 6 predicted proteins | sample MedpolnodulmetaG_FD_177995 | JGI IMG/M metagenome (GOLD analysis project Ga0228710, IMG submission 177995) | Root nodule microbial communities from Medicago polymorpha collected in Santa Monica, California, United States - pink nodules | ecosystem: Host-associated > Plants > Roots > Nodule...
TTGATATTAATTACATCACTATTTTAACCATAAATTGAAAAGCACCACTAACATCTACTACCAAGAGATGATGTTTATCGTCGTTCAAATTTTAAAAAAATGGAAGTACTAGTCCATGGTGGACCATACGATACATTACCAATAAAATAGTGACATTTTTCAGTAAAAACAAGTGATATAGCAAAATTATAAGTGAAATAATCGTAGATTTATGTCATAAATCAAATGAAAATGAAAAATGTCTTTGTACATAGTTGACGAAAAGGTTGTTGCCTGCACAAAATTTTGATAACGATTTAATAGAACACAGACACGCATGCACGCACACGCTCACACACAAACACTCTCTCACACACACACTCTCTCACACACACACAAACACACACTCTCTCTCTTTCTGAGTCTAAGGGTTGGCCCAAAAAACTAACATAACTATTAACTACAAATTTACTATCATTTTCTTACCGAAAATAAAAAATCTTTCCTAGTTATCACCGACTTAGAAAAGCTAGCAACTTGAGTTTTTATCTCACAGAAATAAAAGGAAGCAGAAAGTGTACGCATGTACTATTTTCATTTCTTGTTTGGTTGTACAATATGCAAGGTGTACTAGACCATTTTACATTCAGGGTCTTCCAAAACAACTATTTCTATCCATGTCTGGAATACTTGACTTTTATTTCCCAACTTGAGGGGGAGTATTCCACCGATTAGATTCATTAAGAATAGATTAAGATGTTAGTTACTATGAGTTAGTTTTATGTTAAACCCTAAATACCAAATCATTGTGTTTATAAAGGGTTATAACTATTGTAATTATTCCCTTAAAAAAAAAACTATTGTAATTATCATTCAATAGTTTTTCAATAAATCAAAGAGTTTCATCTCTCTCAATTCATGAGTTCTTCATTGATGTTTATGTGATAAAACGTGAGAATTTTGTTCCTCAAAAAAAAAAAATTATTTAAATATAATAAATATTCTTGTATCCTTTTTTTCTATCTGGGGTCTACCGTTACTCCTTTGGGGTTAGCCTCTTAATTAAAGAAATTAATGATTAATATGTGGCACATATGTCAATATTAATACACAATTTTAATATCTTTAATTATAAAAAAAAAATTAAAAATATTTATCGAGACTATATTAATAATAAACATAATCAAAGTATGTTACGTGAATATTACAAATAGTCAAATTAATTCACTTAATATATGAGACAGATGAACTAATACTTTTTATTTTTTTGAAGGAAAGATGCTTATAGCATTTCATTAAAGATAATATTGTTTATACAATGCGGGGCATTAAAATAAATAATGGGACTAGTTGACAAGGTAGCCTCACCGGCCAAAGCGTGAGCAACCTCATTTGTTTGTCGCCGAGTAAACTCAACCCGAGAGTTTGTTAAATGGTTGTTGAAAAGAGATCGACAAGCCGAGATGATATGCCCGAATTCAGAGACATCATCTTTATGAGCATGAAAAGCATCATGAGTGGTTTTAGAATCCGTCTCAAAATCAACATTATTGAGTTGCATATCACTGAGCCATTCCATAGCATGGTACAGTCCCAACGCCTCGCCAACATGAACTGAGTGAACCACTTCAAAGGTAATAGTTTTGGCAAGCACAAACGCACCATCATCGCCTCTAATGCATATACCGATCCCTGTTCTATTCATGATAGTCGAAAAACCTGCATCCACGTTACATTTAAAACGTCCGCGGGGAGGACGCTGCCACGAAACACGCGTAGCAGGCAGCTGCGCATCTGTGTTGTGCTGCTGCAGAATTGGAGCAGTAGCAGTGCCTATCTGATGCGCACCAGTTCTGACTTCACAAGCTTGCTGCCATTCTTCGATCATTATGTGCGCTCTATCAACAGTCATGGCACACAACTCATCCTTGTTTTCCCATACCTTTAAATTCCGACGTTTCCAAATACTCCAAATTGTGACAGCAAATCTTTGGCTTTGTTCAACTGTGAGATGTTGCAGCAAGTAGAAGACAACATTAATAGCGGAATTTTCATGAGTTTTGGCTTGCTGAATGTCTTGCCACAAACCGGAAACCTGCCAAACCTGTACAACTGCGGGGCAATCAATTAAGAGGTGGGCTGTATCTTCATTTTCTGCCAAACAGTGAACAGATGACGTCGGACATTGAACCCCTTTATCACAGAGTCTTGCTCTAGTAGGCAACACACCGTGACACACTCGCCATATGAGATTCTTTACCTTCGGAGGGACTTCCAGCCGCCAAATGCCAGACCAGTAACCCGGACGCCTAAGATAAGAAACATCAATCAGTTCGTCAACACAAAGCCTATAAGCGCTTCGGACGGAATACCTTCCATTCTTTTCCGCTTTCCATATAAGTCTGTCATGCTGAACCTGAGAAAACAAAGGCGTATGCAAAATGGAGGAAGCTATATATGGGCTGAATACTTGACGGATGATCTGCTCATTCCAGCGTTTAGTGGTATCCTCAATCAGACTGTTGACAGTAAAGTTTTGAACAAAATGAGCACCGTCAACAGTACCATCAATACGCTTGCCATCCAATAACCACGGCTCATTAAGGATTGATATACTTCTGCCTGTTCCAATGCTCCATCGAGCACCTCCACGGACAATAAATCTAGCCCGAAGAATATTCCTCCAAATGTAACTCAGGTTGTGCCCAATATTAGCGTTGAGAAAAGTTCTCGAGGGAAAGTATCATGCCTTAAAAATACGAGATACAAGCGTATCCGGTTCAGTTTGGAATTTCCATCCTTGCTTACCCAACATGGAGAGATTAAATGCCGTGAGATCTTTGAACCCCATGCCGCCGTGATTTTTATGCATTGAAAGTTTCTCCCAATTCAGCCAATTAATACCACAATGAGATGTTCGTCCATGGCCCCACCAGAAAGAATTTATCATTTTCTCAATTGTATTGATAAGTGTAGTCGGTAATTGAAATATGCTCATAACATAGGAGGGGATGGCTTGCAAAATCGATTTAATCATGACTTCACGCCCTGCTTTGGATAAGCACTTACTACCCCGGGAATTAATCTTCTGCCACACTCTATCCTTAATATATGCAAAAGTGGAATTACGATCTCTTCCAACCATTGACGGGAGCCCTAAATACTTACCGGTGCCAAGAACAGCCTGAACCCCAAGGAAGGCCGTAATACTTTGCTTAATAGGATCTGGGACATTTCGACTACAATAAATTTCAGATTTCGGTAGACTAATAGCTTGACCAGAAGCTTCTTCATATATTGTGAGGATGGATTTCATAACCTGAGCTTGGCTTTCCTCCGCTTTGAAGAAAAGGAAACAATCATCGGCGGATAAGAGATGAGAAACAGATGGAGCACTTCTACAAACTTTGACTCCAGAAATAATTCCTCGATCTTCAGCGTCTCTAATCAGAGAAGAGAGGCCTTCCGCACCAATAATGAAAAGGTAAGGAGATAGTGGATTCCCCTTCCGCAAGCCTCTGCCTAGAATGATTGGACCCACGATCTCGTTGCTAACCAAAACAGAGTAGTCGACAGATTCGACACACATACACATCCATTGGATCCATTGGTTTTCGAAACCCATCTTTACCATCACCTCTCGCAAATATTCCCAGTCCATGCGGTCATATGCCTTACTGATATCTAGCTTCAAAGCTACATTTCCATCGTTACCTCTAGCCCGAAGCTTCATAGAATGGAGGACCTCAATAGCTACCATTGCATTGTCGAGAATTGAGCGTCCTGGAACAAACGCTGATTGATTGTCCGAGATGCACTACGGTAACACTACTTTTAATCTGTTAGCTAAAACCTTAGAAATGAGTTTATATAGAACATTACATAGAGCAATCGGTCGCCAATCCTTCATAGAATGTTAAGCAGAACCTTTGGGAATGAGAGCAATATTAGTCATATTCAAATCAGGAGGGAATTGACCTGTTTCGAGCCATTGACAACATTCCTTAAAAATTTCGTCACTACATAAATTCCAAAAATGTTGATAGAAACTTGGGTTGAAACCGTCGGGTCCCGGGCATTTGTCCGGGTGCATAGAGAACATAGCCACTCGAAACTCATCCTTGGTGAAGGGGGCCGTGAGTGCAATGTTGTCTTCGGCAGAAACTGAGTGTCGAATAACACCAATCACCGGAGTCACGACGCTATCATGTCTTTGGAATAAATCATGAAAATATTGTTGAGCTAGCATTCGCATCCCTTGACTATCCGTCACTTTGTTTCCGGTATCGTCCTCAAGAGAGAGAATACGGTTAACCTTTTTTCTAGCTGTAGCAGAGGCATGGAAAAACTTCGTGTTTCAATCTCCATCACGGTACCAATGAGTCTTATCACGTTACCGCCAATAGGCATCATCTTGAGCAAGGAGGCGTATCATTCTCTTTCGTATTTCGACCATCTGAACCTGTCCTTCGCCAGAAGTATTAAGCCGAATGTTATGCAACTGACGTCGACATTCTTCAATATCAATATCAATTTTCAACTTGCGGCAATGGTCTCGGCTCCACCCTGTCATGTCTTCCGCACAAGCATTCAATCTAGGAATAAGTGAACAGTCAACCCGTTGATCCCAAGAATCAGTAACAACATCCTTAAAACCAGGTTCTAATTGCCAAGCATTTTCATATCGAAAATCGCGTTTGTGAAATTGTGAACGAGGCACCGGATTACGGCTTAGCACAATAGCATAGTGATCTGACGCAGGAGACACAAGATTCTCACTTAAAAAGAGAACGTCGTGTCGAACAAGATATTTCAAATCCGGAACAGCACTCGGGTTGCCTAATCCCCGGCAGTTCCAACTAATAACACTCATCTGTCGGACCTATACTATGGACATGTATGGATTAACTTATTTTAGAGTTTATATAAAACAGTTTATGCAAATAAATAAGTTTTTATATATTATTTATAAGTTTTTAAGGTAATTTATGAAAAACCCGTTTATGAAGATACAATTTTCGTTAGCGAGAGTTTATAAATTAAAATAAAAGCTTATTTATTTACATAAGCTATTTTTCATAAGCTCAAACCAAACGAGGCTTATATATAAAGAAAACTACCCCAACTTTTTTGGGTTGGATTTTTTCTTTCCAAAAATACCATCAATTTTAAATACAAATAACAAATTTAACAAATAGATAAGAATAAATTTAAATATTAAATAAAACGTAACAAACACGACATGAATATATATATGTCTGGTTTTTTTCCTTTATCATTTCAAAAGTGTAACAAACAAGACGAATATATTTATACTTACTTTTTCTTTATCTCAATTATACTCTAAAACAACATTTTCTATAATAAATATCGTTATTGGTGTCATTAAAAAAAAGAATTTAGATTATATTTTTTTTGTTATACTGTTGGAGTCATTGAAATAAATAATCATGATTAGTTTGGTTTGTTATAACTTGAAAGCAACAAACGTTAGTGCAATAAAAAGAGTGGAAAGACGGACATGTAAGTACCCATCTTTTCGCTAAAAAATGATGGAAAATTTCTAAAAAAAACAAATGCAATCATGAAAGATAGTAGAGAAGGACACAAGGATGCTGCAATATTCGTGAAATACGATGGAAGAGTAGAGAGGCAAATCTTTGTTTGTCTAACTATTTTGGTTATGTCTGACCAGCTGTTAGATTCCCTATACGTCTTTTTCACATTTGAGTCAGATTTACTTGGCTTCATTGTGATGCATGCATATTGTATCCACACAGTCCTTCTTGCATACCTATTATTAATATTGCATTGTTATCATTTTACAAATATATTTTAACTAAAGTTTTGTTTTGATCATAGCTTATTGTGGGTATATATTGGATAGATGAATGAATATATAGACACATGACTCTGTCGTGTTTCTCAACTGTACGTCTTGTGCTGTAGTGGAAGAATACCATCGATTATTGGCCACAAATCTATGTTTGTCTGATTGTAATCTATATCATTTTCTATTGGTTCTTGTTCCTGTCCTAAAGATGGTGGGTTTTATTGTCCGGATGAGAATGAGAAATGAGAAATCTTCTCTAAATTCTTCATGAGGAGGTGTATAACTGATGAAGACACTTCAAAGTCGGTAAAAGATATACATCAACAAAGAAGTTTTTTTTTTTTTTAAAAGAATCAATAAAGAAAAAAAGATGTTATCAAGTTAAATAGCAGTATTATTTTTAAAAAATAAAAAATAACTACTGAGCCGAAAGAGGTTGGTATAATTGGAAAGATGTTGACTCATTTATCATAAAGATGTGGGTTCAACTTTCGTCGAGAGTGTTAGGATCTTATTGTGAGACAATTTGTAAATATATATCTTAGAGCACTTTTTAAAATAGTTGGAGGATCAAATTTGGACGAAGGAGAAAAATATTTCAAACTAACCAATCAAAATTGACACTGGAGATAATCGAACACGAGACCTTATAATTTACTAAATTAATCGTATTAATATTGACATTCTTAAGGGAAGCATTTCTATGTACTAGATTTAATTTTTTATTTTAGTAAAACAAACTTATGTCATATCATTAACAATGGTTTGTTGAATGCAATCAAAGATAACATCAAAATCATGAACATCAACCATATATACAGCCCCTTGAGCTAGCTCATGAGACACTACATTCACTAGCTTGTCTCTGTTTGGTTACAGAAAATTTAGGGTGAGGGGATGGTGCCCCAGTCTAAGGCAGGGAAGACCTTCGAGCTCAAAAAACACTTACAAAGGTACTTATATTTACCTCCATCCAAAGGCACTAGTTAAGCTCGAACCCAAGATCTCTCATATCTAAGACCTGTCTTTTTACCACTAGACCAAGTCTTTGGAGTTAGATTACTAACTTGTCTCATAGTGAACTTTACCAAAAAATGGAGCTTAAAATAGATAAAATAATAATAATAATAATAATAATAATAATAATAAAACCAAACTATTTTAAACTTTGTAAATTCATGTTATACTCAAATTATAAAAAAATCAAGTATTTGATTATAAAAAAAAAAAATTACACGTAGAGTGCATAATCATTAAACTCCAAATGATTTGAAGCACAAATATTTTGGATGAGTTTAATTAATATACTCAATGTACAATTATCTTACATGTATTCAATGATGTGTTGTCACATCAATTAATGAACATGACAACTCATGTGTTTTCATATCTATTAGATACATATATAAAATAATTGTACAATAAAAAAATACAGTAATTAAATTCATTTTTGATTTAGACATACTCAAGATGAGAAAAATTAGAAGAAAACTAATTTATTCTTTTTAATATTATTATTTTAATTAATTTTTTAAAAAAACTACATAGCCCACATTCCAATGTCTCAATATAACATCACTAGTTAGGTGTTTATAATGATCTTTCCTTTTTAACTTTTTATCATTTGTGTTGTGTTCAAATCCAAAATATTTGTGTTTGTGACCTTATATCTCATGATATATGATTAGACGTGGGTATAAAACAAAACTTATTTACACTCTCGGTATAAACTCATAACAAATTACTATTATAAACACGTAACAAACAGCAGGAGAATGGTCACAACTCTTGGAAATAATCACTTCTCAGAGTCTGTCCTGCTGATGTGAGGAGCAAAAACCATTCAAATTCAAGCTCCAAAAATGGCTTACTTTAACACAATAGGTAACTTTCATTGTATCTTCTTCCAGCTATATTATGTAACAGATTCATTTGCACCAATTGATTTATGTATCTTACAACTATCATGATCACTTCTTAATTATTTCTTAGACTAATATTCGCTGATACATAAGCAGACACTTCAATTTTATTGAGTAACAAGAAAACTAAGTATTGTACAATTTGTACTCTTGTAATTTAGACCGTAATATTTATATACATCGTGTACTTTGATGCAATTGACCGAATTACATGAGCAATCATAGTTTTCTTGTGTGCATTATTTAACCTTAGAACATTGATTAACTGTTTCTCTTTAATGGATTATATGTTGGAAATTTAGGTCTTGATTTCATAAAACATGTTCAACTATTATGAATCAATAGCGGAAGCAAACAAAACATTGAATATGATTATGATCGGATCTACGACATGTTTGATTTACCAAGGATACTAAGAATTAGGGTATTAGGAATACTTAGATCAAACTTTGATGGCAGCCCTCTCAACAGCAACAATAAACAGATAGAGGTGATCTAAAACAATCAACAAGCTTAGCGGCGGCTGATTTGGTTCTTCCTCGACCGGTACCTTTATGCCTCAAGTTCTCTTCAGATGGAGAGAAGAGAGTTTTGTCGTGTACGGTGTATTGGAGACCATAGCCTTTTTTATATTGGATGACCATTAGGGTTTCCCATTATTCCGGCCATCCGGACATCCACACTCATTGAGTCCATATCAATTAATTAAATATTTAATTAATTATCCAAATAGAAATCTTATTACTTAATTTGATCACTAATCAATTAAGGTTCACAATTGATAAATAACTAATATAATTATTATTATGATATTTGCCCACATAATGATATTGGAATATAATTAAATAATAAAATATTCCAACAATCTCCCACTTGGACTACATATCTTAATAATTATACCATAATTCTTTAGGCGCGCGTCTAAATGTTATTTATCTTTAGATTTTAACTTTACAATCTGGTTCACCTCATACATTAATAATGGGACCACCGCGGCTGTCGTCACTGACATATATCATGACGGAACCCGACGACAACCATATCAATGCACTTGAAGACATAAATCAACATGGATGAGTGACATGGAAATTTCATGTAATGTGATCTCTAAATCATGTCTATTTTCAACTAATCCAACAAAAAAACTTTAATGAGATCAAACTCAATTTTGCAAATTCAATTTTGCACAAAATGATACAGAAATGGTTATAACAAACATAACCTCATAAACTTTATTTCTGCAGAAAATCATAACATAAAGTCTGTATCAATACCAAAATAAAAGTATAGAACATAAAATAAAAGAGACTCCCACTAATCTAAGACATCCTTATAGAACATAAAGTCTGTGTCATGTTTTTGATTAGTGGATCGGCTAGCATAAAATTTGTCGCTACTTGTTATATCATTCAACAACAATAATCTAAAAGGCAATAAACTTTATAAAAGTTGTTGAATAACTATATGACTAAATTATGTCACTATATATCTTGAGTGGTCTTTCAATACCTTTTACTATATGCAACCAAGTGACATAAATACTTACAGTCATTTCCTGGGTTACGATGTGTTTTATATACAGGCATCCAAAAGTCAAAGTCTAACACGCTAATGACCTCCAAATTGTCAGATCTCTGATGTGAGCATAAGCTCTCTTGTTCTCTTTAATAATCCTTATGGTTGCCTTTTTCACAATTCAAACTTTGAATTGCTCAAGCATTTGCCAAACAATCTTATTATATACGCTATTTCCAAATGTGTATAATAAGATCATACATAAAAAATCTTATAGACAAAGCATAGGAAAATACTTAAATTTCTGAATTCATAAATTTTCTAATGTGCAATATTTGAGACTGAAGAGTCTCTCTCGGTGATTATGGTCACCCATAACTTATTATGTCAATTTATTTTCAACTTTATTGATATAAATCTTTTGTGACATCTGAAGGATACCTTGAGAGTAATATCTAAGTATCTAAAAGTTGATACAAAAGAAGTGTCCCCAAGATTTTTCATCGCTAAACTTTCGTTAAGAGATTTTCTTGGTTTCACGTAACTAATATATCATTGTTGACTAAATAAAATATAATTGACACACTAAACTTGAAATATAAATTTCTCCCATTGAACTTGCTAAATTCACAACTCTCCATAATATTATCTCAAAACCAAATGAGACAATTACTTTATGAGAATTTGTGGTAATACTAAAAAGACAAATTTCTTAACTCATAAGTGGATTTCATGACTTTGCAAACCATCTACTTTGTATCTATTGACACAAAGTTTTCTTAAGTTGCATCATATTGTATCATCAATGCCGTCATTAAGATACATTAAATTGACATTCATCTTATGCAAATCCAAAGTTATACAAGCAAACTAGTATCATGACTGTCATAATAGAGTCTTCCAAATATACTAAATAGAATTTCTCTTATCAGTCAATTCTTTATGACACCAGATGTGCTATTTCTTGAGGGTGTTGAGTTTGATCTATATGAATTAACTTCTTAACTTGATTGAGAGGAAGAACGGTAATACCCTTACAAGGATCCAAAACTACTATAATAATAGTAACTATATGAATTAGTTTAGAACTAATTCTTCCTCATTCAATTTTGTTCTATTACCATATCTCTCCCCCAAACTCAATATCCTCAAGAAAACTTAACAATTTATGACTCGAAATTTCCTTGGTCGGTGGGACGAAAAACTTATAGTTTTCAAACCTTTACTTAAATATAGATTGTCACAAGTCATAACTGAATTGACTATATAATAATTGAATTTAAAAGACACATTGAATCATTATTTGAAAATAAACTCAAAATATCTTGATTCATTCAAAGAGAAATTAAAAAAAAAATTGATTCAAATAATGATTCACCAAATTGTCTTTTAAATACAGAAAAAAATAAGCTAGTAACGACAATCTAAAATAGTTGGAAAAATGAATAAAACAATCTTTATCAACTTTGTTCATTCTAAATTGATATATTTTTCATTCAACATAAGTCACTAGAAAACATGAGGTAATTGTGGTTAAAAGAAGATGAAGACCTGCTTGCATCATTTATCAAATTTTGACTATGATACATGTTGATCATGGAACGAAACAGTACATGCCACATTTTAAACAAATTAAGAATCAATAGTAATGATAAACAACTAAAAGAAAATCGATTAATGTAACAAACATATGAATCGCAAGAGTGGTTGAGTACCATCGGTGTCAAATATCATGACAAATTGGATTAACATTGCCGAAACAAAAAAAAACAAAAATTCACAATGATTCAACGAATCAGATTATTTTTTCGAAAACAAAGAATTAACAATGATTCCACGAAGGGCATCCCAAATTCAATAATTAAGAGTGCATAACGAATCGGTAAAAAATTATCGAAATCCCTATATTCAACAATAGAGTTCATGCGAGTGAAAACCTAAAACTCAAACATGAATAAATCCAAAGTATCTGACCATCAATCTCAATAAATAAAACATGAAGACCTGCTCTGATACCATTGGTTGGAAATTTAGGTCTTTATAAAACAGATTTCATAAAACATGATCAATTATTATGAATCAATAGCGGAAGCAAACAAAAGATTGAACATGTTTGATTTATAAGATACTAAGAATTAGGGTATTAAGAATACCAGGATCAAACTTTGATGACAACCCTCTCAACAGCAACAATAAATAGATAGAGGGGATCTAAAACAAACGAATTAGGGTATTAAGAATACCAGGATCAAGCTTTTTTATATTGGATGACCAGGTATCCCATCATATCAATTAATTATTTAAATAGAAATCTAATGGTCTTATTACTTAATTTAATTAAGGCTCACAATTGATAAATAACTAATATAATTATTATTACGGTATTTGCCCACGTAATGATATTGGAATATAATTAAATAATAAAACATTTCAACATTATATATATGCAGGTGAAATTTCATGGATTTGTTTGAAGAATTTTGATTTCAATTCTTTATGTTCTCAAAGGAGCTTAATAGACACTATCAATATACTCTTTGTATGTGCCTATTACACATCTTTGATTATCACTTTAATCAGAAAAAGTTCAACTAATGGAAGCCACAGAAAAAGCTGGATTTTCATTATTGTCTCAATTTGCTGTGGTGCTATTAGCATTGCATTTTTCAGTATTGGATTGTGGAATCTCATAGCTGAAATTGATACCTCTGAGAAACTGAGTTGCATTATCAAAGGATTGATTTGGATTTCTTTTGCTGTTTCTTTGTTTGTTCAAAGAGTCAAATGGATTAGAATATTAATCTCTATATGGTGGACATTTTCTTGTGCATTGGTTTCATCACTCAACATTGAAATTCTGTTAAGAAATCATGCAATTGAAACATTTGAAATTGTACAGTGGCTTGTACATTTCCTTCTTCTATATTGTGCCTTCAAAAATCTTGATTATATAAGAACTCATGGTGTCCAAGAAGGTTTAACTGAGCCACTATTAGCTCAAAAAATTGAACCAAAACAAACAGGATTAGGCCATGCTACTTTTCTTAGCAAGTTGAATTTTTCTTGGATTAATTATTTACTCAGTTTAGGTAACTCAAAGCCGCTTGATCTTGAAGATATACCTTCCCTTGTTTCTGAAGATGAAGCTGACATGTCGTATCAAAAATTTGTTAATGCTTGGGAATCACTTGCAAGAGACAGGACAAAGAAGAATACAAAGAGTTTGGTTCTTTGGTCTATAGTTAGAACTTTCTTAAAAGAAAACATATTAATAGCATTTTATGCATTAATAAGAACTGTTTCCGTTGCAGTTTCACCTCTTATACTCTATGCTTTTGTTAACTACTCAAATAGAACCGAGGCAGATCTCAAACAAGGTCTTTCCATAGTTGGTATTTTGATTCTCACCAAAGTTTGTGAGTCTTTATCTCAAAGACATTGGTTTTTTAACTCAAGGAGGTCAGGAATGAAAATGAGATCAGCTCTTATGGTGGCGGTTTACCGAAAGCAGTTAAAGCTTTCTAGCTCGGCAAGGCAGAGACACTCGGCCGGTGAAATTGTGAATTACATTGCAGTTGATGCATACAGAATGGGAGAATTTCCATGGTGGTTTCATACAACATGGACTTGTGCATTGCAACTTGTTCTTTCCATTAGTGTCCTCTTTGGTGTTGTAGGTGTTGGTGCTCTTCCTGGTTTAGTCCCTCTTCTTATATGTGCACTTCTCAATGTACCATTTGCAAGGATCCTACAAAATTGTCAGTCACAGTTTATGATTGCACAGGATGAACGTCTTCGATCAACTTCGGAGGTTCTAAATAGTATGAAGATCATTAAGTTACAGTCATGGGAAGAAAAATTCAAGAACTTAGTTGAGTTGTTACGCGATAAAGAGTTTGTATGGTTGTCTAAGGCACAGATCCTGAAAGCTACTAATTCATTTCTCTATTGGATGTCTCCTACAGTTGTATCTGCTGTTGTTTTCGTTGGATGTGCTGTTACCAAGAGTGCACCATTAAATGCTGAAACCATTTTCACAGTTCTTGCAACATTGAGGAATATGGGAGAACCTGTTAGAATGATCCCTGAGGCTCTATCCATTTTGATTCAAGTTAAGGTTTCGTTCGATCGTCTTACTAATTTTTTGCTTGATGAAGAACTAAACAGTGATGATAGTGAAAGAAACATAAAGCAAATTTCGGTCAATGCTGTGGAGATTAGAGATGGAATCTTCATTTGGGATCATGAATCTGTGTCTCCAACCTTAAGAGATGTAAATTTAGAAATCAAATGGAGACAGAAAATTGCAGTTTGTGGACCAGTTGGAGCTGGAAAATCATCACTTTTGTATGCAATACTTGGAGAGATTCCCAAGATTCAAGGAACTGTAAGTTAGTAATAGAACACATTTAGATTTTATCATGCTAAGTTCACATGAATAAACATAGTTTTAAGGAACGTTTATATTGACTCATTTGAGTTTGTTTAATAGCATGTCCATAAGTTCTTTTCAGCTTAATTTTATAAGTTCTTCACGATAGCTTATGAACATGGCTTACATGAAAACAGTTTGACTATTTTATTTTTTATAGAAATAGCTTATATGTGCTTACTTAAACTGTTCACTAATAGCTTA
>Ga0228710_1009147_pt1 | contig 13884 bp, 8 predicted proteins | sample MedpolnodulmetaG_FD_177995 | JGI IMG/M metagenome (GOLD analysis project Ga0228710, IMG submission 177995) | Root nodule microbial communities from Medicago polymorpha collected in Santa Monica, California, United States - pink nodules | ecosystem: Host-associated > Plants > Roots > Nodule...
TTGCTCAATCACTACTGAAAGAGACTTATCTTAACAATTACAAAGAATTGAATAAGGTTTTGAATACTTGATATACAATCAGAGGTATTCACAATACAATACGAAATAGAACAGACTCTGTTTTTCTAGACACTTGAGAATTCTAAGATATGAACTATTGTAAGAATTCTCTAAGTTGTTGATGTGTTTGCGACGTTTTGCACAGAGAGTGTTGGCCTTTTTTTCTTGTTGTATTCTCTATATTTTTTTCAAGTCTTTATCCCTATATATAGAGGATTTGAGAGACGTTGAGAATTAGCCGTTACATCAACTTGTCTTGCTTGAAGCTTTGATTCTTCACCATTGATCCTTTGCCTGATTTGATAATTGTCCTATGAAGAACTAATTTCAAATCCATTCCATTTGAAACGGAACAATGTCTGCAGCAATGTTACTGTTATTCTTGTCTTGATGTAGAGACAAGTTGCAGAGATGGTGGTTGCAGAGGCGTGTGCAGAGTTAGTGGTCGTACACTTCGTACACTGTACTTTGTCAACTCTGGTGAAGTAGCTTCTGATGAGATGCTTCTGATAACCTTGCTTCTGATGACCTTGCTTCTGATGACGTGTCTTCAGGAGCTCTTTCTTCAGACTCGTTTCTTCAGACGCACTTCTTCAGACGCATATCTTCAGATGCATTTCTTCAGACGCTCTAAGCTTCAAATAAAATTCCTTTGCTCTTTGACTTGTTCAATCAGAATCCTTATGAATAGTACTTTGATTTTGATCCTGTACACTTGAACAAATTGTTTAGCATATCCAATTGATAATTTTTAATACCTTGTTATCATCAAAACTCAAGAGGTGATTTCGCGAAACACCCTTTTTTCCAACAAGAGCAACAAAAACGCCTTAACGCAGGCGATCCTAACAACACTCTGCTCCACCGCATCCTCCTCTGTTGCAGGCTCCACAAGCTGATTACACCTATTCCATAGTGATTTGTAACGCCTTTTCAGTTTAGTGTAATTGACATGAGCACCTCACTGTTTTTTTCACCTCAGCCCTCACATCCGCGTTTGTAAAAAACAACTCATCCTGCAACAACTCTATGCCATGGTCATGATCTAACTCCTCCTCCTCCTCAATGAGCCTCCAAGTGATGGGGATGTCTAGAAGACACACAACATCATCTAGTGTGATGGTCATCTCCCTAACATGCATATGGAAGCTGCTGGTATCCTCATGCCATCTCTCTGACAAGGCATAAACGAGCTCGTGAAAGATGTTGTCATACCCAGTCTTAAGGAGGGGGCAAGACCGAAATCATTCACCGGCCCCCAGAACCAATCATTTGCTTCTCTCGGCAACGACATTGTTAAGTTACTAAGCCTAAGCTTCTTCCCGTCCGAGACACCGGTCACCATATGCGACAATTGAAACTGAAATACAAAAAAAAACAACGTTAAAAAATAATAAGTAAAATAAACATAAAATATTCTAACATAAATTTTAATTCTTAAGTAAAATAATAAAGCAATAATATAATCCTTAAAATAAGTAAATTTTAATATTCTAACATAAAACTTGAAATAAGTAAAATAATAAGTAACATATCATTAAAATAAAATAAAGAAATTATACTTACTTCGGAATCGACCCATAGACTGCATGCTACATGTTTACCAAAGTTGGTAAAAGTGACAACTCATAAGGTCCCACAGGAAAGCCCTACGGCCCGACCTCAAACTCCATCCTCGGCTCCTCCTGAGCTTCACCCTCCTGCTGGTGAGGCTAATACGCCTCATGCTGATGCTGATACTGGGGCGGGTCCACTATCTGGGACGTAGCCACCTGTGAAGATGAACCCTTCGCATCATTAGCCCTACTAAACCTCGTGTCCCCACCCTCCGCCGACCAGCCTAAGGAAGGCGTTGTGATTCTTTTTCTCTCTATGCACTACTAGTAGAGGACCCCCTCCCTCCTCTAACTCTGTTAGGCCTATGAGACATATATGCACAATATTACAAAAAGCAAAAAATCAATGATTTATTTCATACGGACATTATGTCATTTCTAACAATTCAAATACAACACTTAAATTTTGGTAGTGTCATTTCAGTCCGTAAACCATCACATTGCAGTCAAACTAACTATAATCAACAATAACAAACCAATTTCTAACTAATTTCATCATTAACAATTCAAAAAACAAACAAAATTTCATTGAGACGTTTTATCAAACACCTAGAGTCCAACTTTCAATCAACTTAAATCTAACAATTTCTAAACCTTAAACTATCACATTGCATTCTAAACAACATCTAAACTACAATTTCTAACTTAATTCATCACTAACAATCCTAAAAACTAACATGCAAACCAAATTTCTAACAACCTAAAAATGTAAAATTTCTAAAAAAAATCAAAAATTTCAAAAAAAGAAAAGAAAAGAAGCAATGCAATAGGATAAACAACCCTTACTTGTTGATTTGTGTGATTTGATGTTGATTTCGTTGAGTTTGGTGAAAACTCACTTGGTGGGAGAAAAACCGCACTTAGTGATGTTTTTTTTAAATGTTTTACAAATGTGGGTTATGTTTATGACTTTGTTGTTATATAACAGCACGCAACGTGATTTAGGTCACATTGAAAGTAGTTAGCGTGACTTAATATTTTCATCCATCCAATTGGGAGGGAGTGTTTTTTGATGGGAGAAGAGTTTCAACAAAGTAGGAAATGACGGACCTAGATCTCCTACTGTAACTGCTTCATGCAGTAGTTAATCTCAGCCATAGAAAAGTGATACAAAGGTTCAGATTTGTTTGGCCAATTTTCACACAGTTTGATCTCAGCTACCGATTAAAAATTGAACGGCTAAGATCTGTTACAACAGGACGCTGTAAAAGCACCAAATCCTGTTTCGGAAATCCACAAATGAGGAATCTGAATCCAAAGGCAATCAATTCGGGTTTTCTATATCAAAGTCGGGCGGGTTCGGGGGGACGTGAATAATAATAATTAATTAATTATATTGGGTTCCCTCTTCTCTTCTCCGTGAAAAAATAAAAAAAAAAAAGATATTGGCTTTCCTCTGTTTGCGGAAATCGACGTTAACCTGATAGAGAGATAGATGTCGGCAAACTAAACTGCTTTTTCCGTCTACTACGTCCGTGTAACCACGGCCCACCACCTCTTCTCCGCTCGATCCAAATTCATTCGATTAATTCTTCTTTGTTCTCATTATTATAAATTTCTATCTATTTATATTTTCAATCACATCGCAACAGAATAACGCTCTGTCCTGCGATCTCCTCTCACTGCCCTGTTCTGTTTTATTTTGTAAACAGGGCCTTTTAGATTTAGGTTTTTATTTTTATATTTATCAAAACAAATTCCTGTTATTTTTTATATATATATATATACTGAGAAGGAGTAGGAGGAGGAGGAGGAGGAGATTAAGATATCCCAACCCATACCATTACCACTGCGTTTGTTTGTGTTTGATTGATTGATTGATTGATTGATTGTAGGTGAGAAGTTGGTTGGATAGTATTAGTAGGTGTGGCCGTGTAGTGTGCAATCATATCATTTCTTTATTATTATTATAATTATAATTATATAAATAAATATGGGTTCTGAGATCAATGTCCTCCGCGACTTGAAAAATGATCATCATCATCATCGTCGTGCTTCTTCTATGCCTTCTTCCCATTCCAAACTCCTTACTTTACCCACCATTCTTACTCTCGCCCGTGTCGCTTCTATTCCTTTTCTCGTTGCCAGTGAGTCACTGTCTTTCTTTCTTTTTTATTCATTCATTCATTCATTATTTGTCTATGATGCAATTCATTCTTGATTCATTATTTGTCTATTTCGTATCGTAGCCTTTTACATGGATGGTTGGCAAGGAACTGCTGTTACCACTTGTATTTTCACCGCCGCAGCAATTACAGATTGGCTTGATGGCTATATTGCTCGCAAGGTAACCTATCATTCCCTTCACGCTTATTTAGCAATTGATTTACACTTTCTTCCTCCTTAAATACTTACTTGCATTCTATTGTATTGCAGATGAAACTTAAATCTTCCTTTGGTGCTTTTTTGGATCCAGTAGCGGACAAGGTCAGTCATTCTCCTCCCTTTTTTTTTTATTAACTACATGATTCTCTCTTCTTAATATCTGAGTTTAATAATTAGTACTCAAACTAACTCATTGCAGCTTATGGTTGCTGCCACGTTGATCTTATTATGTACTAGACCTTTGAAAGTTGCTGCGCTGGCACAAGCGCCATGGCTCTTAATTATACCGTCAATCACCATTATTGGTAGAGAGGTAAACAGATTTTGAGCCTTTTATTACTTCACTCATAACCTAGTAAATTAGATCGCCCAATTCACTTATCCATTTTATATCTTTTTATATTTTCGTATCTCTTTCAAGGTATTCCATGGTACTACATAGTTTGTAACATGTGTTTCAGTGTTATAAAACTATCGTGGAGTCCAAATTACTAATGGTCGTTGTCACTCTAGAATGCACCAAAACATAGGTTTGGTTAAATTATTTGTCTTCATAAAAATTAATTGTAAATCTTGTGTTATAGAAATATTGTCATAATTTAGTGAGTGTGAATTTGCGATCTCTAACGATTGTTGCCCTCCAACTCCAATGGCATGACCGTTGAGATTTGGGTCTTTCTGGAGTCTTGGAGGATGAAATCCATTATGTTTTGATAATGTGCATTTATTATGAAAGTAGAAAAAGAATTGGAAAAAATCATAAAAAGAAATGAAAAACATGAACACGTTTTATGTTGAAAGATTGAGAATAGGATAGAAGACACTCCTCCAAGGGTTTCCCCGTCCACAACGGCGTCAATCAATATGTTACTCAATCAATGTTTACGAATGTTAACGATCTCGTCCTCCTATTTATAAATATATTTCCCATTAACGTCCTCCAATCAATGTGCTTGTCAATCAATGTTTACGAATGTTAACCACTACTATAACTTTTCTTCAATATTTATGCTAACAATACTACCCCTCAAATCAATTTTGTCCTCATGGTTTCAAGCGGGGATAGAAAGACTTATGTCATCAACTTGTATAGAATGAGCAATACATTTCAATTCAATACTTGCCAAAAGCTTTCCTCTTCAATATCGAGGAAAACTAATGTGCATAATTTCCCAAGCAAGATCCTCATGAGTTATAGCCTGCAGTGTTCAACTTCAATTTGATCAGATGAATAATCATCCATGTCTATGTATTCATTGAAACATTGCCACAAAGAAAAGGTTGTGTTACTTATGCTTTATTGACTTTCGTCTTGACTGTGAGATTAAAAAGCGAGCTAGGTTGCCAGAACTTTTCTCTTAATCTTCCTCCATTAATATCCTCACTATTACATAGTTTGGCTTGGCATATTAGGTCATGTGAACCAACCTTATCTTTCAAAATATATGTTCTTCTCTTAGACCTTCCTCTATCTTCAACACCAATCCATGCAGTTGAAGGCTTGCCATGCTGCTACAAATCTTTTTGGGACATATCCATTGATGTCTGTTGGTAAAAACCCACTCACTACTGCATGAGGGTTGGCTTACAGTCTGATGGGGACATGGTTAATTCTCGTGTGACAATCTTTAAAGCAGACATCTGGAAATTTCGTTTTGGAAAATGGAGCTTGGTAGTTTGGAGTGTTTGAAGAGATGAATGCCCGTATTTTTCCCATTCTTGCCACTTGTTAAAAACATGGTGTTTTAAATTTTTCTATATGAAGTTGTTAAGTTTTACTTTTTAATACTCTAGCCAAAGATGTTCATTCATGAGTTGTTGGTGACTTTCCTATGGTTTTTGAGTTTAAATTTAAAGCGTTTGAAGTAATTTAAAGGTTATTTTATTAATGCTATCTTGTATGCATATATATGAATTTATATACGTTTTGTATATGTTGTAGTATCTTATGTTCCATGGAGTGCCTATCACAATCCCACTTGACTTCTCGTTCCTAAGTAAAATCTCAATTTTGACTGTGAATGTAGGTATACACTACCCTAACCTTAACCACACACATCTCTATCGAAGAGTCTTCCTCTGTTTTTGTTACTTTATGTGGTTTTGTTTCTTGATTCTCAGGAAACTCCCATGACCAATCTGATTTTTCAACCTTGTTAGTCTAAGATTGCTCCTCCTCATCTAATGAGGTGAAACTCCTCCCATTGTATCTCCTAAATTTCTTTTCTTTGTTGAAGTTGTGGGGTGAACTAGTTCTTTCTCCCCTTGGCTCTCACTAGTCTTCTTCACCCCAGCCTTGCTTCTGCACTCATCTGAAAAGAAGGTTTGTGATATTCAGCCACATTCTTGCGAAGGTCAGAAATCTATGTGGTCTGGTCAACAACTTCCATGGAGGTTGCTAGTGCCAACAATGAGTTCTCCTACACTCTTCTCCGTCATTAGTGTTTTGACATTTTTCTTGATCACAAGGATTACTGTTAGCTATTGATCGTCACAACCTGGTTTATGCTCCTCTATCCTCTTCTTCAGGAGACTCATATATGGATGCTGATGGTATAGTAAAAGCTGATCTCAATGAATTAGAAGTTGCGTTCAAAAACAATTTTAATGCGACGAAAGTGAAGATGGAAACTGTAACAGGGGAGAGTCAATAAAAAGAGAGAGAGGGAGGAATGATTAATAAGAAAGTGTGGAACGTGAACAAGAGTGTAGAATTGCAACTGAAAGCTAATATGACTATCGTTTGGTGCTATAGTGTAGACTTGCAACTGACATATAGATCTCTGCCATACACTATACATCCTAAGCGGAGGATAAATTAAGATGGATGGGCATAAATGCTCCACATTTCACCCTTATTTCGCTCTGGTGTTTCTGGGATGCTGTTACTTTTGCAGAGATGAGAGGGTAGTTTATGATCATGTTTCTGAAGATACAAACCTGACTTTGTTCAGAGTATTCTTGTTGAAAGTGCATTGAATTATATGTTACTGATACCATCTTTGCATTGCAGGGTCTTTAGGTTCAGTATTATGCAATATTTGCTTGGTTGATTTTCTTTGTGTCTATTTGCTTGCATGTTTTCAAGCATGCTTAATTTACATAATTTCCTTTTTCCTTCTACTTTCAAGGCATCATTATAATTCAGTTTTGAGAGCAGATGTCTTACATTTTTTCTTGTAACTTTTGAAGCAGATTACCATGTCAGCACTCAGGGAATGGGCAGCTTCCCAGGGTAGTAAAGTTTTAGAGGTTTGTTTTACTTACTGTTCACTTGAATCAATTTCCTGCTTCATATGCAAACTTTCAAGCTTCTATAACTAAAAACTAAAAATAATAGGCTGTTGCGGTTAATAATTTGGGGAAATGGAAAACAGCCACACAGATGACGGCATTAACCATCCTCCTTGCTACCCGTGACTGCAGGTATCTGTTTTCTTTACATTTTCATGAAACATTTTATGAAAAGTAAAATTGTTGATCTGGCTATAAATGACATATCTGTTTGATTTCTGTTTTCAGTCATGGAGGACCTGCCATTTTGGCAGGCTCTGGCGTTTTCTTGCTTTATATTGCGGCAGGGCTGGCCATATGGTCCTTTGTAGTATATATGAGGAAAATGTGGAAGGTGTTACTGAGGTAACATGGTCGACGTCTCTCTGCCTTCACATATATTATCTTCTTTGATGGGTTTGGTTCTCACAAATCATGACCATTATTTCTGGCAAAAATAGTTTAGTCAACGATACCATGGAAGGGAGGTGCTGTTCTCAATTTTCATGACATATATCTGTAATATTTACTGCCTGCATTGTCTAACTCTGCAAAGCGCCGTTTATCCCATTTATTAAAATGGTATGCACAATTTTTTCCTTAGTTACTCAAGGTAAATGAGAGAAAAATGCAACAAAAAAAAAAGAGATGGCAGGCAGATTAAATTGGAAGAAACTACACGATTGAAGGATGTACAAGTGATTTGGTGAATGCCCAATTTTGGATCCTTTGAAAGTTTGCCAGCTGAAACATTTCTCTAGAGAAATATTTTATGGTTGTTATTTTTGTGCTGGTCATATACTTAACAGTTGCTCTTGATACACCAGTTATTTTTCAATGTTTGCAAATGGTCGATGTTCTTGAAATTTATGCACTTGACTTGGTCATTATTTGATTTAAATTCAAATAAGCTTGAGCTACAAAATCTGCTGAGTTATTTAAGTGATGAAGTAGTAATCCTATGACTGAATTCATTTTTGTCCTTTGACGTGTACATATTGTTTGTTTGTTTATATTTTTACATTTATGAACAGTAGTATAATTACCATGTCTATATTAACCAATCAAACACAAGAATTCTGATAAAAGCCAAACACATGGTCCCATAAAAATAAAATAAAAAAATAAACATGTACGTCAACATAAAATTTTCAAAACAACCAATTAAACATTGCTTACTTAAATAACGAGTTAAACCTTATTTTTGTTTCGAAACCGGTTGGTGGATTCAGTCCAGAGCTCGTGTGTCAATGGCTAGTAGCAAAAAGGTGGGAATCCCTTGTTTATTATACGAGTGGTTTACCATCAATAAAAATTTATGCCTTCGGTGTTCCAAAAAAAGTTTTGCTCAAATTGTCAAAATAGTACGGGTGTTTAAAATCATTAGTTTCGGTCGATTTTTATAATAAAGTAGAAATAATCATTGCAAAATGCGAAACATGTACATCTGTTTCAGATAAACTACCTAAACAAAATTATCTTTTGGGAAGAACATACTCAGATAAGTCTTGAGTAATCAAGAGGCAACCCCATCAAGAGCCAAGATTGATCTTAGTGTCTAAAAAGTGGAACCGAATATGTTAAGTTATAGAATATTGGATTGTTAAAGTAGTTAAGAGTTAGTAAGTTGATGAGTTTGTTGGGTGGTTGTTAAGAGTTGTTAACTATTTTGGATATCCTTAGAAAGTCCTTAAATATCCCTCAATTGGTAGAACGGAGGGATAGCTTTGAATAATCAAATTGTGATTAGATAATTATCTGGCGTGAAAGGAGAGTTCTCTTTTAGGGTAGCCTTGTGTGCAAGGCTATCATCTTCATTGTCTACATTTTGTATCTTCTCTTTCAATCTCTCTACAACAATAAGAATCATTCTTTTGTTTTCAGTCTTTGTTCTAGAGTCATTAGGGAGTAATATGCCATACATTTATAACGATGACTAATACTCAAACCATAGAAGTTTGCCCAGAGAGAAATAAATTTGTTTACATAGAGCTCATGGAAGAATAGAACAGAGTACAGTTTTTTTTGGTCAAATAAAAATCAGTACAATTAAATAATAGATTCATCCAGTTCCCAAGTGATATTCTCAATGTCACATGAATTACATAATAATAACATGAAGATTGAAGGCCTTTTAAATCTATAATAACATAGTGTAGATGCTGGTTCCTGCAAGAACTGAAGGCCACATCCGTCACTATGGTCTAACCACCATTCCCATGGTACCAGCAGATGATAAGCTCCTCGTAGACAATACGATAGAAATTGAGCATATTATTGACTGAGCAATTTCGAGTCACACGCCACTATTTTAACTCGTCCAACATTCTCTTGGTTGTCTTCATTCTTAAACAAAGCATCTTGTAAGATGAAGGTCCAAACATTGTCACAAAATCTGTATGTATGCAGATGTCCCTGTGATTGGAAAGTGAAAAGAAAAAGAACAGTCAGGTTAAAGAAAAGGCAAAATAATTACGTCGATTAATTATAAAGATTTGAGCTTCAGCGAAAATTCATAAATTACAATCAAAATCACATATGTAGTATCAAACATAAAAAGATGTTTTAAGGTGTTGGGTGATTCACAACCCACAAGCTACTAAGCACGCCAACAACATGAAATGGCAGCCCACAGTCAAATTAATCTTCTATATTCTATGAAACAAGAAACTGTCATTTCAACATGCAGTCAAAAACTTTCACGCAATATAGTGAAAACAGTGCTAAATCATAAAACTTCATTCTCATAAAACCGCTGTTGTTGAATAGCAGCTATAGCGGCACTATACCACTATAATGTAGCAGAATTTGAACAAACCGTTATTGTTCTGCGATACGTTATTTAGTACAAAATGTTGTTAAATGGAGGCTATAGTGGCGCTATAGCTCTATTACGTAGAAGAATTTTAACAATCTGCTATTTTCTGCTATCTGCAATTGACATTGTTGCATAAATTTATCTTATCTACTTAAACTGTTACATGAACAAGCCATGGCTGTCATCATCAACATGAGACATACAATAGTGTACAGCTTCGCTATCCAACAATAATCTACTTAGTATCAGCCCACTCCCTCAAAAAGAGATGGAAAAAACATGAGATTGTATAGTGCAAAAGGCTGCAGCAAACAATAACAGTCATATATGTCAATGGTAGTCATAATCATGACTAAAAAGTATGGAAGTCATGACAAAAAAAATGGGCATATGACCAAACTGCATACCTGGCAAATGAACCTCATGTTTAGAGCCATAAAATTAAGTAAAAAGGTAATTGTGGGTGATAATCATGCCAACTCAATCTCTTTAAATCTCGTGTTGTAGTGATAGTTTTGCAAATACAAAGACAAGTGTCTTGTTATTAAGTAATAAATGTCAGCATGCATGATTCAACCAAAAATTAAACCTTGAATGAAGTGTTTCTTCTCCAAATAGAAGATAATGCAAATAGAGAATATTTAAAGATGCCTTTCTTGGAGAGGGTATCCCGCCATAAGGAATTCCCAAATGTAAGAAATATAAGACACTGTTAGACCTCTCGGAAAGAAATACTATGCAAGGAAGAAAAACTGAAACTGACTTTGGCAGTTTCTGTGTCAATTTTTGTGCAATTAGTATCTATTATGGCAGTTATTGTGAGCAATTATTTTAGAGTGTGCATATTTTCTGTTTGTACTAGGAATATTGTAGAGGGAAACCAACTTTACGAATCTCTAAAGGCTGAAACAGGATGACATGTTTCAGCATAAAGGGAGACTAATAGCATCCAATGCCAAACCTTTTCAAGAGATTCTTGAACCGGAGCAATGAGCGTGATCAGAAAGTTTGTGAATAAGTTTCGGAGGATGGACGGAAGAACATAAAAAAATGAGGAAGAGAACCCGGAAAATTGTTATTTGATGTGTAATTAAAATTTGGTTTAAGCCATTAGATCAAAGTAAAATCAAAGGTAAGGATTTGGAATAACTTGTCAAGTGATGTGTAACTTACATCTCCTCTCTCATAGTTTGGAATAAATCGGCAAACCCACCCATTGAATTTAAAGGTAAAAAGCAAAAGTGACACAGCCATTGGATTGAAAAACTGATACATAGATCACATCTATGTAATTTCATACAAATTGGAAAGTGAAAACTAATTGAAACTTGATCTTATTACACTATTTTAAAGTATAATATATGAAGTTTACCACTCGTAACAAGTTACGTCTGTCAAGCCTCACACGAGTGTCCACACACAGTGTGCGTATCTCTGTAACAAACTAAACAATGATTGACCATACTTAAACTGAAATTGTGACCCTAGGTAAACTTCATCTCATTAGTTTGAATTGGCTGGCAGTGTGACCTGAGGGTGCTCTCAATTACCAGCCAAACTCTCCCTCTCTCTCATTGAGCCAAAAATATACAAGGCTCAGTAATCATTGAGTAACAAATATACAAGGCTCAGTAATCATTGAGCAACAAATATACAAGGCTCATAAGACTGCAATAGCTAGAGCTCAGCACAAGTCACGTCCATCCCTAACTACAACCAATGGCAAACTAAACGGTCCTACTAGACAATCTTAACAATAACCATGCTTCACCTCACCAAAAAATCAACACCTTACACTATCTAACAAAAGATAAGCGGCGTTACCTTGATAGAGACCTTGCTTTTAACTTGTGTTTCCAGAGCTTCAGTCATAGACTACAAAATCCACATGCAATTAAAATAATAAGTAAAGTGAACATTAAACCAGATCCAGAAACCAAACATCTAGTCTCCTAGCACCAATTCCGAAACCTACCTTATCAAACTGAACGAGAACCTGAATCGCAATCTCAGGACTAAGAGTTCCATTCTGAACCATCTCGTCCAAAGTCTCAGTGAGGCACATTCCGATTGTCGACCTACGATAAAGTTCAAACGTCGCCATTTTAGCTTGAAAAATGTGATCTGCATCAAATAACAAAGATTAAAATACTTGTATAGATGCTATTTAACAAGACTGACTGCACTAGGTAGAGTTGATAGTAAACATTTCATGAGAAAACAAAGAGGAACAAACTATTAACAAATTAAACTTGCTTTCGTTACTACTACTACCACTACAGTATTCATTATATTCCGCCGGTAAGAAGCTATGAAAACGAATCAATTTAACGCATACACCCAGTTTCAAGTAGCAAAATCACAAAATTGAAAAATCAAATTAAGAAATGACGAAGCAGGATAATTCAATTAACAAAGAGAGTAGGGTTCATACGAATAACCAAAAAAATAATCGCGAAGAAAAAAGGTTCAATAAACATACCTAAATCGATCGCGAAGATGAACTAATCGAGAGAGAGAGAGAGAGAGAGAGAGAGAGAGTCAACTTGAAGCTACACTTCTCTCTCACGTGTACGCTCTTGACAGTACGTAGTAATTTTTTATTTTTATTTTTTAAATCAAAGAAAAAACAAAAAAAATATACTTTATATAAAAACAGAGGCACTTGCTTTATATAAAGCTTGTTTCCTAAGTCTATGAATGTTGTGTTTACGACGATTAGTTTTACCATCTAAAAAGGTCTAGCTGTAGTTTGTTGCCTGTACATATTGTCTGTTTGCCTTCTATTCAAGTATAAGTAATAGTTTATATAAAAAAATATCGATGTATATAGTTCTGACGTATTGCTACTAGAGATTGTGAGTGGCAGCAAAACCACTAGCTTTGGTGATTCAGAATATTCAAGTCTCGTATGATATGTGAGTATTTCCTTTAGCATAACAATATTTTTAATTTAAAAAAAAAAACTTGCTTTATTTAATGCGTTAACACGTGTATATTATCAACGATATTTAATTAAAAATTTGTGTGTAAATTACAAATAATATTTTATATATTTTTTTATATAGATTAAAATTATACCTATTGATATCTGTTATTACTTTCAAACGTAACAAACTCAACAACTATATTAATCTTTTCATATTGACAACAATAATATAACAAATATAATAAGTTGCTTTATAACAAACTCAACAACTATATTAATTTTTTTATGTGATTTATGTTGATTTATGACATGTTGTGGTGTTTTAATATTTTATTAAGTTTCTTTATATTATATTTTTTAGTAGAATATGTTGGATATTTAGAATAAATATATTTGAGGGGCTGGTTTGGATTTAGTAAGAAAATACGTGGATTTAGTTAGAAAATATGTTGAGGCTGTGAGATATAAAAGGAAGAGAGCAGCCACAAATTAGGTTTAGAAGCTTTGGAGAAAAAGAGGAGAAGAGGAGAACCAAGAGAAGAGAGAACCTGTAGAGTCTTGCAATCATCTAATCTAAGGTAAGGGTGGGACTAATATTCTCTAATCTTAAGTGGTATAATTCTGAAATTGAATTTAGCATGTAGTTTTGTTGTTGTTCATGAGAATTTGAGAATTAGGGTTTAAAACCGGATTTAATGATAGAACATGTAGAATTGGTTGTTAATAGTGTAGAAAATCCGTGGAATTCGTAGATAAACGATGTTCAGGTTGTAGAATGATCCTAGGTTGAGTTTCTAACAAATTTGGGATTAAGGTTGATGAAAATTGGGTTTTTGGGTGAAAAATGGAGCTTTCCCGAGAGC